>ERZ827490.22-NODE-22-length-236767-cov-61.534916_pt1 | contig 236767 bp, 200 predicted proteins | sample MGYA00519770_ERZ827490 | MGnify/ENA primary metagenome ERZ827490 (study PRJEB31778, sample SAMEA3449324) | human gut metagenome | biome: human gut; feature: human-associated habitat; material: faeces | place: United Kingdom | collected 2010/2012 ... | reverse complement strand
TTGTATTAGATTTTCTTTTTGAATGAAATGAAAAGACATTAAATAAAATTTAAGTGTTATAGTTGGAAGCAATGCTTGGACAACATAATCATTTCTTAATGAACTGTAACTTATACCTAATCAAAAATGTTACCGTCCAATAAAAAATAGTTATTAGATTTAAAAACCTAATAACTATTCTTTATATATTTTTTATGCATTTTGTTCAGAAGTTGTCTCAACACTTTCTTCAATACCATCTGTTGTCTCTTCTAATTCCTTTTCTGTATTAATATGAATATTTTGATATTTTTGCATACCTGTTCCAGCAGGGATTAATTTACCAATAATAACATTTTCTTTTAATCCTACTAAATCATCTACTTTTCCTTTAATAGCTGCTTCTGTTAATACTCTTGTTGTCTCTTGGAAAGATGCTGCAGATAAGAAACTATCAGTTGCAAGTGAAGCTTTTGTAATTCCAAGTAAAACTCTCTTACCTGTTGCTGGACGTTTTCCTTGAGCTATTGCTTCATTATTTTTATCTTCAAATTCATACATATCTATTAATGAACCAGGGAACATATCAGTATCAGCATTATCTTCAACTCTAACTTTCTTAAGCATTTGTCTACCAATTACCTCAATATGTTTATCATTAATATCAACACCTTGGTTTCTATAAACTTTTTGTACTTCTGAAATCAAGTATTCATATACTCCTTCTGGTCCTTTAATTTCTAAGATTTCAGCTGGATTAATAGATCCTTCAATTAATGGTTCTCCTGCTTCTACCATATCTCCATCTTTTACTTTCATTTTTGAACCAAATGGTATTACATAAGATTTAGAATTATCTTTTGAAGTTACAACTACTTCTTTCTTCTTCTTTGTTTCTTTAATTTTTACTTTACCATCAATTTCAGATATAATAGCAAGACCCTTTGGCTTTCTAGCTTCAAATAATTCTTCAACCCTAGGTAAACCTTGAGTAATATCTGCTACACCAGCAACACCACCAGAGTGAATTGTTCTCATTGTAAGCTGTGTACCAGGCTCACCAATAGATTGAGCTGCAATGATACCTATAGATTCTCCTATAGAAACTAAGTCTCTTCTTGCCAATCCCATACCATAACATTTTTGACATACACCATGTTTTGAACGGCATCCTAAAACAGAACGTACTTCTAACTTTTCAATTCCTGCTTCAACAATTTTATTTGCTATTTCATCTGTAATCATTGTATCTTTATCCACAATTAATTCATTTGTTTGTGGATTAATTACATCTTTTACAGGATATCTTCCTACTAATCTTTCTTGCATTTTTTCAATAATTTGATTTCCATCTTTAATATCATAAACTATGATACCTTCTTCTGTTCCACAGTCATGTTCACGAACAATAATATCTTGTGAAACATCAACTAATCTTCTTGTCAAGTATCCAGAGTCTGCTGTTCTAAGAGCTGTATCAGAAAGTCCTTTACGAGCTCCATGGGCTGAAATGAAGTATTCCAACGCATCTAACCCTTCTGCAAATGAAGATTTAATTGGTATTTCAACTGCTTTACCTGTTGTACTTGCCATTAATCCACGAATACCTGCAATTTGTCTTAATTGGTTCATATTACCACGGGCTCCAGATTTAACCATCATATAAATTGGGTTTAATTCGTCAAAATTATCTTCCATAGCATTACTTACTTTTTTAGTTGTATCTTCCCACACATTAATAACAGCATTATATCTTTCGTCGTTTGTAATTAAACCACGTGCATATTGTTTTCTTATTGTTTCTACTTTCTCATCAGCCTCTTTTAATAATCCTTTTTTAGCTTCTGGCACTTTTACGTCATCCATTGAGAATGTTATACCAGCTAAAGTAGAATATTTAAATCCTAATGCTTTAATATAATCAATTACTTCTGCAGATTCTATTAAACCATGAATGTTAATAACCTTTTCAATAATTTGCCCCATAGATTTTTTCATAACTGGGAAACTAATTTCATATTGGAATGGGTCTTTTTCTCTATCAATAAATCCTAAATCTTGAGGAATTCCTTGATTGAATATAATTCTACCTACACTAGTCTCTATTTTTCCTGTTTTAATTTCTCCATCAATTTCTTTTGATACTCTTACAAAGATTTTAGCATGAATTCCAACATCATGGTTTTCAAATGCCATAATTGCTTCATCTGGATCTTTAAAGTATTTTCCTTCACCTTTTTCGCCATCTAATACCATTGTTAAGTAATAACTTCCTAAAATCATATCTAGTCTTGGTACAGCAACTGGTTTACCATCTTGTGGCTTTAACAAGTTATTTGTTGAAAGCATTAAATATCTTGATTCTGCTTGTGCTTCTGGTGATAATGGTAAGTGAACTGCCATTTGGTCACCATCAAAGTCAGCATTAAATGCTTCACAAACTAATGGGTGAAGCTTAATTGCTCTTCCTTCTACAAGTACTGGTTCGAAACTTTGAATACCAAGTCTATGTAGTGTTGGAGCACGGTTTAACATAACTGGATGATCTTTTATAACTTCTTCTAATATTCCCCATACTTCTGGTCTTAATCTTTCGACCATTCTCTTAGCATTTTTTATATTTTGAGCAATTCCACGACCTACTAATTCTCTCATTACAAATGGTTTAAATAATTCAACTGCCATTTCTTTTGGAAGTCCACATTGATATATTTTTAGTTCTGGTCCTACTACGATAACAGAACGTCCAGAATAATCAACACGTTTTCCAAGTAAGTTTTGACGGAATCTACCTTGTTTTCCTTTTAACATATCTGATAAAGATTTTAATGGTCTATTTCCTGCTCCAGTTACTGGTCTTCCACGTCTTCCATTATCAATTAATGCATCTACAGATTCTTGTAACATTCTCTTTTCGTTTCTTACAATAATTTCTGGTGCACCTAATTCTAATAATCTTTTTAATCTGTTATTTCTATTAATAACTCTTCTGTATAAGTCATTTAGGTCTGATGTTGCAAATCTACCACCATCTAATTGAACCATTGGTCTTAATTCTGGTGGAATAACTGGAACAACATTCATAACCATCCATTCTGGTCTATTTCCAGATATTCTAAACGCTTCTACTGTATCTAATCTTTTTACAAGTTTAACTCTTTTTTGTTCACTAGCTGTTTCTAATTCTTTTCTAATTTGTTTTGATAATTTTTCAAGGTCAATTTGTTCTAATAATTCTCTTAAAGCTTCTGCTCCCATTTTTGCCTTAAAAGAACCTCTACCATATTTTTCTTCTGCTTCATGATATTCTTTTTCATTTAACACTTGACATTTTTCTAATCCTGAAGTTCCTTTATCTACAACTATATAAGATGCAAAATAAATTATTTTTTCAAGGTTTCTTGGTGAAACATCTAACATTAATGCAATTCTACTTGGAATTCCTTTAAAATACCATATATGAGCTACTGGTGCTGCAAGTTCAATATGTCCCATTCTCTCACGTCTAACTTTTGATTTTGTAACTTCTACACCACATCTATCACATACAATCCCTTTATATCTTACTCTTTTATACTTACCACAGTGACATTCCCAATCTTTTGTTGGTCCAAAGATTCTTTCACAGAACAAACCATCTCTTTCTGGTTTTAATGTTCTATAGTTTATAGTTTCAGGTTTTTTTACTTCACCTTTTGACCATTCTCTTATTTTTTCATCAGATGCCACTCCTATTTTTAGCTTATTAAAAATATCTAATTCGTCCACTATTTTTCCCCCTAGACTTTTATAATATTTTTTGATTTTAAACATAAAATAAGTCTATCCACCGCTCTTGCAATTCCATCCTGTCGCTTATTTTATGTTTAAAATCTATTAAATTAATTTAAATCTAAACCGATTATTTTTATTAGATATCATCATTATTTAAATCATCATTAAATAATAATTCGTCTCCTTCATCATCTAATCCTTCAAACAATTCATCACTATCTTCATTTAAAGAATCTTCATTGTCCTCTTCTTCACCATAACCATCTAGGTCACCGTCTGCAATAACTTCATCTTCAGCTAATATCTTTTTATCTTGATTTGGATCATATTCTATTCCTTCTTCGATATTTTCTTTTAGTTCTAATTCTTGATTATCTTCTGAATATAATCTTACATCTAGTCCTAAAGATTGTAATTCTTTTACAAGAACTTTAAAGCTTTCTGGAACTCCTGGTTCTGGAACATTTTCGCCTTTTACTATTGCTTCATATGTCTTAACACGTCCTACAACATCATCAGATTTAACTGTTAACATTTCTTGTAAAGTATAAGCTGCACCATATGCCTCTAATGCCCAAACTTCCATTTCTCCAAAACGTTGTCCACCAAATTGTGCTTTTCCTCCTAAAGGTTGTTGTGTTACTAATGAGTATGGTCCTGTTGAACGAGCATGTATCTTATCATCTACTAAGTGATGTAGTTTTAACATATACATTACTCCTACTGTAATTGGGCTTGCAAATGGATCTCCTGTTCTACCATCATATAAAGTCATTTTTCCATCTTCACTCATGCCAGCTTTTGCTAATAATTCTTTTACATCTTCCTCTGTTGCACCATCAAATACTGGTGTAGAAATTTTCCATCCTAATGCCTTTGCTGCGCCACCTAAGTGAACCTCCAAAACTTGACCTAAGTTCATACGAGAAGGAACACCTAATGGGTTTAATAAAATATCAATTGGTGTACCATCTGGCATAAATGGCATATCTTCTTCTGGTAAAACTCTTGAAATAACACCTTTGTTACCATGACGTCCTGCCATTTTATCTCCAACAGAAATCTTTCTTTTTGTTGCAATATAACATCTAATAATTTGGTTAACACCAGGTCCTAATTCGTCTGAATTATCTCTAGTAAATATTTTAACATCAACTATTGTTCCAGCTTCTCCATGTGGTACTCTTAAAGATGTGTCTCTAACTTCTCTTGCTTTTTCTCCAAAGATAGCTCTTAATAATCTTTCTTCTGCTGTTAATTCAGTCTCTCCCTTTGGTGTAACTTTACCAACCAAAATATCTCCTGGTCTAACTTCAGCACCAATTCTAATAATTCCATTTTCATCTAAGTCTTTTAATGAATCATCACCAACGTTTGGAATGTCTCTTGTAATTTCTTCTGCTCCTAATTTAGTGTCACGACATTCACAATCATATTCTTCAATGTGAATTGATGTAAATACATCTTCTTTTACTAATCTTTCATTAATTAATATAGCATCTTCGTAATTGTATCCTTCCCATGTTGAGAAAGCTACTAATACGTTTTTACCAAGTGCCATTTCTCCATTTTGTGTAGCTGGTCCATCAGCAATGGCATCTCCCTTTTTAACTTTTTCACCTTTTTTTACAATTGGCTTTTGGTTAATACAAGTTCCACCGTTTGTTCTTTTAAATTTACGTAATTTATGTACAACTGTTTTTCCATTTTTATATTTAACAGTTATTGAATCACATGTTACTTTTTCAATTACTCCATCATCTTCTGCTAATACTAAAATTCCTGAATCTTTTGCTGCTCTATATTCTATACCTGTTCCTACAATTGGGCTTTCTGTAATCATAAGAGGTACTGCTTGACGTTGCATGTTTGCTCCCATCAAGGCTCTCTTAGCATCATCATGCTCTAAGAAAGGAATCATTGCTGCTGCAACAGAAACTAATTGTTTTGGTGATACGTCTACATATTGTACTTTATCACTATCTACTTCAATAACCTCATTTTTAAATCTAACTCTAATACGTGGATGTACAAATTTTCCATCTTCATCAACTGGTTCTGATGCTTGAGCAATAATGTAGTTATCTTCTACATCTGCACTCATATACTCAACAATATCTGTTAATTTATGTGTTTCTGGATCTACCTTTCTATATGGTGTTTCAATAAATCCATATTCATTAATTTGAGCAAATGAAGAAAGTGCTGAAATAAGTCCAATGTTTGGCCCTTCTGGAGATTCTATAGGACATAATCTACCATAATGTGTATAGTGAACGTCACGTACTTCAAATCCTGCTCTTTCTCTTGTTAATCCTCCAGGTCCTAAAGCTGAAATTCTTCTTTTATGTGTTAATTCTGATAATGGGTTTGTTTGATCCATAAATTGTGACAATTGTGAGCTTCCAAAGAATTCTCTAATTGCTGATGTGATTGGTTTTGTATTGATTAATGTTTGTGGTGTAACTACATCTAAATCTTGAATTGTCATTCTTTCACGAACAACTCTTTCTAATCTTGTTAAACCAATTCTAAATTGGTTTTGTAATAATTCACCAACACAACGAATTCTACGGTTTGCTAAATGGTCAATATCATCTGGTTTTCCTAATCCATGAGAAAGATTTAATAAATAGTTAATAGAAGCTATCATATCTTCTGTTGTAATATGTTTTGGTACTAATTCATCCATTCTTTCTTCTAAAGCTTTTACTAATTCTTCTTCAGATGTATTGTCTACAATGTTTTTTAAAACATTATAATTTACTAATTCTTTTATATGTAATTTACTTAAGTCAACTGTTGGTAATACTTTGTGGATATTGCATGTAGAGTTTCCTATAATTCTTACTTTTTTATCTCCAACCATAATATCTACAATGTTAATTCCTGAATCTTGAATTTCTTCTGCTACTTCTTCAGAGATAATTTCCCCTGCTTGTACAAAAACTTCTCCTGTTTCACTATCTACTATATCATTTGCAGATACTTTATCTTTAATTCTTGTAGCTAATGCTAATTTTTGATTAAATTTATATCTACCAACCTTGGCTAAATCATAACGTTTATTATCATAAAATAATCCATTAAATAAATTTCTTGCGGCATCAACTGTTGGAAGTTCTCCTGGTCTTAATTTTTTGTAAATTTCAATTAAGGCTTCATCTTGATCTTTAATAGTGTCTTTGTTTATTGTTGCTTTTAGCATTTCTTCTTCACCAAATAAATCTATTATTTGGCTATCTGTTGCTATCCCAATTGCTCTAAGCAATGTAGTTACTGGAACTTTTCTTGTTCTATCAACACGTACCCAGAATATATCATTACCATCTGTTTCATATTCTAGCCATGCTCCTCTTAATGGCATAACAGTAGAATTGTATGTTCTTTTTCCTGTTTTTGTATCAAATTCTTCTCCATAATAACAACCTGGTGAACGTACTAATTGGCTTACTACTACTCTTTCTGCACCATTAATTACAAAAGTTCCACTATCTGTCATAAGTGGGAAATCACCTAAGTAAATTTCTTGTTCTTTAATTTCACCTGTTTCACGGTTAATTAATCTGACTTTTACATGTAATCTTGTAGAATATGTAGCATCTCTTTCTTTTGCTTCTTCAACTGAATATTTTGTTTTTTCCTCCATGTAATAATCGAAAAATTCAAGAACTAAATTTCCAGAATAATCTTCAATTGGTGAAATATCTTTTAATACTTCTCCTAATCCTTCTTCTATAAACCAGTCATATGAGTCTTTTTGTACTTTGATTAGGTTTGGCATTTCAATATAATCGCCAACTTTTGCGAAATCTTTACGAGAGGCTTTCTCGTATTTAACTTCTTTAATTTTCAAAAAAATCACCCCATAAAATGTATTTAAGCAGAAATAAATATATTTTATTTAAAAGAAGTCCCTCTCAAATGATAATTTGCTTACTAAGTTTTTAAAATGTCTGCTTTTACATATTAAAATTACTTAGGGCTCCTTACATTTAATTCCTCTTCTTTTAATTTTAAACTTTTGAATTGTAAATTATTTTGATATTAAAAATCAACTTTTTATAAACGGCAACAAAAGAGCTGTTGAAAATCTTTGATTTTTCAACTGGCTCTAGTGTTTCTTTATCTTTTACTTTTGTTAATATTTTTTATTTTAATCACCCTTATTCTTATTTTTAACTTTCTAGGGCATATTTATTATACGAATCTTTAATATGATATCACATTCTACTCATTAATGTCAAGCTTTTTAACACTTTTATCATTATTGTTTTCTTTATCAGATTCTTCTATATTTACATTTAACTCATTCGTATCTTTAATCGCTGTATCAGTATCTTCTATTTTTTCAATATTGGCAGTTACTATTATTTCTATATCTTCTTTTATCTTTTCTATTTCATAAATTACTTCTCCATCAACTTCTTTTCCTGTAAGCTCTATCTCTTCACCTGATTTTTTTACTTTTACAATAATATCTGATATTTCATAACCTTCAACTGCTTGTATTTTAAATTTATATGTATCACCATATTTTATTCCATCTTTTGAGGAGTTCTGTACATCAATAATTTTTATATTTTGTGGTACATTTTTCTCTATTTTATATACATTATCATCTAAATAATGTATATTTTTGCAATACTTTCTTAATATCTCATCAAAATTAACCTTCGCTTTTTCTTGTGCCACATAAATATTTTCTATATTATCTGATCCATAAAAAGCATTTTCGTTTATATTTGTTACAGTAGATGGTATGTATACTGTTTTTAGGCTTGTACATCTCGCAAATATTCCTGAACATAGACTTGTTACTCCTTCATTTATTTTCACTTCTTCTAAGCTAGTTGCTCTGTCAAATCCACTATACATACCTCTCATTTCTTTTACATTTATGTATTTCAAGTTTTTACATCCATAATATGCACATGAAGCATAACCACTGCCTTCATAATCGCCAGTATTTATCAAAGATATACAATTAGCAAATGCTCCCTCTCCCAAATAAGATATTTTTCCTACAATCTCTTTTATCTTTATGCAATTTAAAAAAGCATAATAAGATATTGATATACCTTTTTGTCCAACATATAACTTTCCATCAAATCCCGTACAATTTTGAAAAGCATTTTGACCTATACTTGATAACTCTTCTGGAATAACTAAATCTCCTGTAAATCCACTACAATTAGTAAACGCTCCAGTTGCTATATATTCTACTTTTCCTAAATTTAATTTTCCATTAAACTTATCACAATTAATAAATGCTTCCCAATTTATTCGAGTAACACTATTAGGTATGGTTAAATTTCCTATAAAGTGTGAATTTGAAAATGCACATGCTTCTATACTTTCTATTCCTTCTTCTAAAACCAATGGAATCTCACTTGTACATCTTTCAAAAGCATGTTCTGATATCTTTTTAATACTACCTGGCACTGTTAATGTTCCTTTTAATTTTGAGCACCCCATAAAAGCATACTCTTCTATTTCTGTAACTGTATTTGGAATTTCTACTTTAGTATTTTTTCCTGGCAAGCATCTTATCAATATTGTTTTATTTTTATTATATATAATTCCATCTTCGATTGTAAAATATGGATTATCTTGTGATATAGTAACTGTCTCTAAGTTATTACATCCATAAAATGCCTTTTCTGTAATATGATATACTGTTGATGGTATATGAACAGATTTTAAATTTTCAGCTCCTAAAAATGTATAATCTCCAATTTGTCCTACTCCTTCTTCTATTACAAAGCTAACAATATCTTTATCTTTAATATGACTTTCTACAAATCCACTACTAATTTTAGTTTCATAAAATGCTCCTGCTCCTATGAATTCCATAGTTCCAAGTATATTAACTTTTTCTAAATTACTACAACTTGAAAATGCACCTGAACCAATTCTAGTAAAATTTTTTGGAATCGTTATTTCCGTCAAACTTTGGCACTTACTAAATGAATTAGCTCCTATACTATATTTTCCATCATATTCTTCTGATACATCTAATATTGTAATATCAGATAATTTTATACAAGAATAAAAAGCATTATCTCCTATACCTAATGCACCACCTAATAATTGTACCTCTTCTAAATTACTACATTGGTAAAAAGTATTATCTTTTATTTCTATTGGATTAGATATACTCACTTTTTTTAAGCTAGAACAATTAGAAAATGCACCTTTTCCAATATTTGTAACTGCATTAGGAATATTAATATCTTGTAATTTATCGCATCTCGAAAAAGAATAATCCTTTATTTCTTTTAAATTATCAGACAATTTTACACTTGTTAAATTATTACACCCTGAAAACACATCTTCTCCCATATATGTAACACTGTTTGGTAATTCTATACTAGTCAATCCTGTGCAATCATCAAATGCATAATCTCCAATATATACTACAGTATCTGGTATTTCTATGTTAACTAAGTTCTTTTTATTTTCAAAACATCGTGCAACTATTGAAATCGTTCCTTCCTTTATTACTATATTGGTATTTTCAGGCATTTCTCCTTTATAGCTATATAAAATATTATTTATATATAGCTCTCCATAAGGTTTTTTATCATACCAAATAGTACTATCAAAAGCATATTTTCCTATTTCTGTTACTGTATCTGGTATCGTTATATTATCTAAGTTAGAACAATCATAAAATGCATAGCAACCTATACTAGTTACTTTATTTGGTATCTTTATACTTGTCAAACTTTCACATCCATCAAATGCCTGGTTACCTATTTTAGTTAAAGCACTATCTTTATCAAATTCTATACTTACTATATTACTGCATGACATGAATGCCCCATACCCAATTTCTTTAACAGTCTTTGGAATTGTTACATTTTTCAAATTCTTATTTCCATCAAATGCATTATCTTGAATTTTAGTTAATGGATATCCATTTAAGTATGATGGTATATATAAATTTTCTTGTATTTCTCCCGATTCATATTTTATTTCTACTATCTCATCATTTTCTAAAGTATAATCCCATGTTATTTTATTTTCATCTGTAACTTTTCCAGTATATGCATTAACTTGGTCACTTCTTAAAAACATACAAGCAACAGCAACTATACTTAATAATATTATCTTTTTTACTTTTGGTTTCATATTACTTATTCCCTCCTTTCCTTCTTTTACTTATTATTATTACATTTATAGAAATAGCTATAATTAATACTATTATTACTGCAATTATATAGTCTCCTGTATGCGGATTTATTATATTACTTATTTTATTAGTAGTATTATCTGTTTCTTTTACATTATTTGAAGGTTTATTATCATTTGAAATATTCGTATCATTATTATCATCTTTTTGGTCTGTATTATCTGTATTATCTTTATTTTCTTCATCTTTTTTATCTGTATCATCTGGTTTTTTCACTTCTTCTTTTGCATAATAATATTTTACTATTATTGCCTCTTCTTCAAATTGACCTTTTGCATTTTGTGGAATAGGTTCAACTAAAACATAATCTTTTATGTCTTTTGGAATTGCAACATATTCTTCTCCAACTTCGCCTTCTTTTATTTGTTCTTCTGATATTTCTTGATTTGTTTCTTTTCCAAGATATTTTATTATAACTTTTGATTTTATTTTTTCAAACTCAACAGTTATATTTTTATTTTCTTTAATGTTTTCTAATTTGTCTATAACTACTATTCCCTCATCATTCGCATTAATTTCTATTTCTTTTTCATTTATTTTTATTTTCGAAATTTTATATCCACTATATGGTACAATTTCTATTTTCTTTTTTGAATCTTCTCCATGTTTCACTATTTCGTATGCATCTTTCCCCTGTCCTGATATAGTTCCACCATCATTTATAACATTAGTTTTTACGATATACTCTTTTAATTTATAATAATATACTACATTTATTTCTGAGCTATCTAAACTATCTAAAATTGTACCACTTCTATTTTCTGGTTCTTTAAATAATTCATATCCATCTGGTATATTATCCATTCCCTGAGTCTCATATTCTTCCCCTATATTTTTATATTGTATATTATCATCCTGCATATACTCATTTGTTTCCATATTAATATAACTAGTTACTATTTTTACTGGATTCTCATTATAATAATATGTTACTTGTGTTGTTTCATTTGTTATTTTTCCGGTGGCATTTACTGGTAATTTTTCAGTATTTAAGCTATAATTTGCAATATATTCCTTAGGATTCGTCACATATTTATCATTAATATTTCCTCTTATTATTTGCTTATCAGCAACTTCTTCTGTTGTGTCAGTTTTATAATGATTTACAATTATTTCTCCCATTTTAGATTCTTCTATAAATGTCGCATATACATTTTTATTTTGTGTAACATTCTTAAACAATGGAATCTTTACACTATTATCTTCTTCCTCAGAAAAATTAATATTTTCGCCATTAACTGATATACTTAAAACTCTATACCCATCATTTGGAGTAACAACAATTTCTTTTGTTGCATCTTTTCCATGTTTTACTTTTTCATATAAAAAATCTTCACTTCCGCTTATCTTTCCATTTTCTCCACATGCTGTAGTTATTTCATATTCCTTTAAAGAATTATATACTTTTATTTCTGTTTTTTGTGGTATAGATGCTGCCCCTTTGTTTATTTCTAATAAAGTTGTTGCACTTATTCTTTCTGAGTTCAATTCTATTGGTATTAATATTTCATCATTATTTGTTACTGTTACATTTTTAATTGATTTTCTATATGAATAGTAATCACTATCATAATTCACGATTTTTTTATTGAATTCATATTTACTTTCCAATTCAAACTCAGGTGAATATTTATATATACTTTTTTCTCCTTGAATCACATAACTTCCATCTTTCAATTTCAATATTCCATATAATCTTCCTACATTCCAATGTGATATATCTTCAGTTTCTACTTCTTTAATCCATTCTAATTCACCTTGTTTACTATACTTAGCAATTACTGCTGATATTGAATCATCACCTCTTGCTGCATTTGTATATACTCCATATTCTGCTCTTTCTTGAGTTGTTCCTACAAATAGATATCCTCCATCATTATCTATACAACCATCCTCAAGTACATTAACTGAACTATAATATCCATGTGCTGTTTTTCCAAGTTTCTTTACCCATAACAAATCTAGATTTTTATCAAGTTTTAATATCCATCCTCCCTCATACTGCGAATTCGTAGAATAAACTATAAAATTGCCATTATTATCCTCCATTATCTTTGCACATTCTACACCATTAATTTCTCCTCCAGTGAAAAATTCTTTTTGTCCAATATAATCTCCTTGTAAAGTATATTTAAAAATCCCAATTGTAGGTCTTGAACTACCTCCTTGTTGAGCAGATTCTATTGTATCATTATAAGAATTTTTTCCAACTGCAACCATGATATAATTATCTTTGCTTATTATAATATTTCCAGCATTTCCTTTAGCAGGAACAATTTGATTCCACTCACTTTCTCCTTTATAATTAAATTTACTTAAAACTATCATTTTTTCATCATCATGCGAATAACCTTTACTAGCAAGTGCAATATACCCCCCATCATTAAGTTGTATTACTTGATTATAAGAACAATAATAATTACCAATTGATTCATCAATTAATTCATTACTTTTCTCCCATTCAACCTCAAACTGTGAATTGTATTTAGTAATTTTTCTACCACACACTCCTACATATCCGCCATCATTTGTTTGACTCATACTTGTCTGCTTAATATCTGAATATTCAGCTTTTATAGTTATTTCACTTTCTCCTTTTTGGCTTTCATCAATCCCAAAATAATATGTATGTTCTTCTAAACTTCCTAAATAGTAACCTTCAAGAGCCTGAACTTCTATTACTTTATATAATCCTGACTCTAAGCTTTCTTGAATTCGTCCTTCTTCATCTGTTTCAAGAACTCTATATTTTACTTTGTTTATAAATTCTTCTTTTCCAACAACTTGTCCATTAATATTTTTAGCCTCTGATAAACTCTCACTTCCATCTTCATTTTTTTCAACTTTATATATAGCAAATTTTACTCCTTTTAATAGTTTTCCAGTCTCTTCATCTTCTTTTATTATCTCAAATGTTTTTTCATTATCCATTTGAACATAAACTATATTATTTACTACATTTGGTTCTTGTTTGAAATTACCTTGTGTCACTGCAAATTTTAAATTTCCATCATTATCTTTAGTTGCAATAAACTTTATTTCTTGTTCATTTAATACATATCCTTTAGCAGCTTCTATTTCTTTTATTGTGTATTCATATCCTGCATACAAAGTTAGTTCAATTTCTCCATTTTTATCTGTCAAGTATTCTTTTCCTTCCTCCGGAAACCATTTACCTTTAATATTAAACTTAGTATTTGGTACTACATTATCACTATTTTTTTGATATTTAGTCAAATTAAGCGTATACGCATCTTCTTTTTCATTTTCTAAAACTGTTGATAATACTGGAACTTTTCCACTCTCTTTATTAATACTAATTTCCTTGAATTTGTTATCTAAGTCATATGCTATATATTGTTTGTTATTGCTTTGAACTTTAAATCTTATTTCTTCATTTATTTCCTTATATCCTTCAGCATATATTTCTTTTAAAGTATAAATTTCATTTTGGTATAATCCTGATATATACACACTTCCATCGTTTAGAGTTTGTATTATTACTCCATTTTCTGAAATTCCTTTACCTTTTAATAAAAACTTAACATTACCAATCTTATTTTGAGTTTCTGTTTCTGTTTTTACTAAATTTAAAGCATATTTAACTTTGTTTTCTAATGATAATTTAACTAGATTTTGTTCATTTATAACTTCCTGTTCCTTAAATTCTCCAGCTACATTTTCTATACTTAAAGTTCCATCATTAGCATTTACTTTTATCTTTCTTTCAGTAGAATCACATTCATAATTTGATGTAACATTAGTTTTTGTTATCTTATACTCTTTTTCTACATATAAATTTTTGATTTTTAAATTACCATTTTCGTCTGTTGTTCCAATTATGTTCTCTTTTCCATCTGATATATTATATGTAACACCTTTAACAGTTTCTGCTGTAAATTCTTCATAATCTGTTATATCTAAATTATATTTTTTAGCAACTAGAATTCCTAATTTATTTGTTTCAACTCTTTGATATAACTTTCCTTCATTAGTATCTAAGTTGAAATATACCGCATGTGTTGAATAAGAATTTTGATTATATTCTACATTATCTGGCAAATTTATTTCATATACAAATGAATATTTATCACCAATTTTTAAAACCAATTGGCTTAAATCAATAAAATATGATTTTATTTTTGAAAAATCACTAGGACTCTCAACCCATTCATTATTACTATCTTTTAAATCTCTTGTTACATTATCTTTTTCCGAATAATATATTTTCACCTTATCTTTTAATTCTTCTGGAATTTCTATTCCTTCAGAAAACATAGATGTAGAATAATCAGATCCCATATTATTTCCATCTATTACATATGTATTATCTCTAAATGGTAGTTTTCCAACTATTACAACATCTCTTATATCACCACCTGAATAATTATTAAATATTTTTATTTCTATTTTCTGAGTTTTGCTCAAGTCACTTTTGTCTATTTCTAGATTTTCTGACTCTTTTGCTATCGCATTGCCATTTTCGTCAATAATATTCTCTGTAGTAATTAAATTGTTAGGTGCCATAATATTTACACCTGTTTTTGCATATGCAACTACATCATTTGTATCTCCATTGTTATTAATATCATAAATATCTGATTTCGTATGGTCTACCTCATATACTTCATTTTCTGGATTACTTGCATATACTTCTATATTATAATTGTCAGTTTTAGTCATAGGGTCACATCTTATAGTCATATATAAACTAATTGCAAAGTTTATTGGTTTTTCATTTTGAGTATCTATTTGTATATAGATATTTCCATCTTGCTCATATTTGCTATATTTTGATATATTTACATTAGAACTATTAGTTCTTATTTCGTCTATATTAGCATTTACTATCTGAGAAGGTAATTTCACTAAAAATTTACCATCTTTCCAACTTTGTACGCAATTATTACTTGCTTCTATATCTAGGCAAATTTGATTTTCTACTTGGCTAGAAATATTCTCTTTATTAGTTGACACACTTATAATAGAAGAAGGAGTTTTAAAATCAGTAACAGCTGTCGCATGTACAGTATTATTACATATTGCTGTACTGTAATTATAAATATAATTATATTTAAGTAATTCTTCTTTAGTTATAGAATTACTTAATGCTAATGAATCTATCTTTTTCATATTATTAACCTTAATGTTTCCATTTTCACCAGGTTGAACACTACTAGTTTCTATCCTTATAATCTTAACGTCATCTGAATAATAATATTTTTCATCCCAATTGCTCTTATAAAATGTTTTTATTAATTCATTCGTTTCATTATTGTATAATTTTATTGTTCCATTTTCTCCTAATAGACTTTGTATATCTCCTGAAAAATATATTCCCACATTCTTTATACAATTTGTTTCCATACTACCTAGAGTATCTGATTGCTCTTGTTTTATCACTATTACATCATCCTGAGTATTTTTCATTCGTAATATCTGCCATGTTACTTCATATGTATCATCTTTTATATCTTGTACCCCTTTGTAAACATCTAATACATTTTTCTTATTTAATTTTTCATTTACACTTGTACTATATGCATATTCTCTTGTTTCTACTTCCGAGAAATATAATATTGCTTGAATTTCTCTTTCAGCAGTATTACTTTTCACTATTCCATCTTCATATAAATTCAAATTATTATATGCCTCATAATAAGCTGATACTGGAATATTTAATATATAATTTCCATCTTCCATACTTGAAATTGCTTCTTGCGGATATTGTACCTCAAGTTGGAAAATATAATTTCTCTTTATTGGATTTTCTATTGTTCCATCTGAATATATTTGACTTGATCTTTCTATATGAAATTCCCTTGTATCTTTATCATATTCACCATTTTGAACAGAAACTTCAATAGGTGAATATCCATTTAATTGTGGAATTGTCCCTTGTACGCATAACTTTGAAAGCATTAATTTTTTCTGCAATTCAGACACTTCTACATTTAACTTAATACTTGAATTTTCTTTATCTAATATACATTTTTGAGATACACTATCTATATTAGCAGTTACATCACCATACCAATCTACTGTTAAAAACACATCTTTCTTTATTTCTTGTTCTTCTCCTTTGCTGTTTACATATGTCCCTTCTAAAGTTATTTTATTATCTTTTCTTGAATAATTATTTATATTTCCAGATTGTATTGCATATGCTTTTGTTGAAGAATACTTATAATCTCCACTTAAAATTAACCCTTGTATTAGTGCATTAGTTCCTTCTTTTATTTCTCGTAAATCTATAGAGTTTACATTAGATGAAATATAATTTCCATTAATTACATTATCTGCAACTAATGAAGTTGATAAAAAAAAGTTCTTTCCATCTATTTTTATTTTTGCATCCTTTAACGTTCCCTCTGAATTTACATTAAGTTGCATATACAAAGTGTCTTGACTTCCAATTTCTTTACAAGTACCTCTAAGTTTTTCTGCTTTTCCATCTCCATCTAAATCTTTTAAAACATAAGCATCAAACTTAACAAAATCACTTTGTGTTTTATCGTCATCTTCTTCAACTTGAGTATATGATTTAGCTACCTTCATTTCTGCTTCATTTATATTTTTAGAATTTTTTACACACATACTCAATATAATACTGATTAAAGTAATAATCATAAGTACGACTATTAAAATTATTTTTGCTTTTTTATTTTCTTTAAATTTAAATTTTAACATATTTCTCCCCCTAATGACACTATTATCTTATTTAATTATTTCATAATAAAAAAAGCTTTTCAATATTACTATTTTTATACTTTTCTAGCTTTCTTACGGATACTATCTCTCACTAACTTATTACTTTTCTATTTCTTTTATTTAACATTATTGTAATAAAATTATACCTAATCTTTATTAATCCTTTATAGCCGTAGCAATTTATCAAACCACAAAAAAATATTGAGACAGAAAATTTGAATTTCTTCTATCTCAATATCAATTTTTTATCTCTCATACATTATCTAACACTTACATATAAATTCATCAAGATTTATATATCCAAAGTTATTATTTCAAAAATGCACCAATAGCACCAAACACTCCTGCAGATGCTAGCCCCATTATAATTCCAGCTAAAACAACTCCTGCCATAACCGCAATAACACTCTTTTTAAAATCCATATCTAAAAGGCTTGCTGCAAGTGTTCCTGTCCAAGCTCCTGTTCCAGGAAGTGGTATACCTACAAAAAGGAACAATGCCCAATATAATCCTTTTCCTGCTTTTTCTTGTAATTTCTTTCCGCCTTTTTCGCCTTTTTCTAAACAAAATTTAAAGAATTTTCCGATAATTTTTTTGTCTGCTCCCCATACTAAAACTTTTCTAGCAAAGAAAAAGATAATAGGTACAGGCAACATATTTCCTATAATACAAATTATATAAAGTGGTATTATTGGAAGTGCATCTCCCCATAAATTACTTAGTCCTACTGGAACTGCTCCTCTTAATTCAATTAACGGTACCATTGATATAAAAAATACTAATAAATATTTTTTTAGCATATAACTTCTCCTTTTCATTTTTATTAATTTTAATAAAATAATATTTTATACATGATAAATACTATACATGATAATTCACAAAAAAACAAGTACATTAAATATATTTTTTTATCTTTCATTTCCATCTTTTTCTGTAATGCTTTGTTCTTTGTTTTTCGACTCAAGACCCCACTTAACTCGTTGTATATTTTCATTCAACAACTCTGCTATATCTACTTCACTTTTTCCCTCTTTATGCATTATCTTAATTTCATTATTCAACTCTTTTTGTTTATTTACCTCTTTAATTGCATCAACAGTATATAAATGTAAGTTCTCTGCTATTTGTTCTACACTCATTCCATTTTTTAGATATTTCATAATATTATAACTTAATTCTTGTTCTTCAATTCCAGACATAATCCTTTTCTCGTCATTTTTGTTTGGCAATTCATAGTATATCTCTCTTACAATCGCCTTTGCATTTGTAAATCTACTTAATTGCACATATATTTGTATTAGCTCTTCAATTTCTCCACGATTTGGCTTACGATAATTCTTTATAATTATTCTATTTCTTAATCTTTTTAATTCTTCTTTGTCATATTCTTCTCCACTCATAATCTTCTTTTTTATTTCTAATAATTTTTTTGACGTCTTACTAACTATCATCTTTTCTTTAACTTCTTCTTTTCCCTCTTTAATTATTTTTGAAGTGCTATTAACTTTCCTCACTTGAACATTAAGTCTTCTACTATCCTCATTCCCTATTTTTTCTGTTTTCTTAGAAATTTCTCTTTTACTTTTTTCAATTATTTCTGTAACTTCTTGTGGCGTTATATTTACCGTATTAGCTATTTCGCTTATCTTCATTCCTCTCACATACATATTAATAATGAATCTTTCTGTTATATCATTTCTCATAAAATCTTCCTCCTTATCTAATATTTTTAATATGATTTACTACTTTCGATTTCTGTTTCTTTCTTTTTTATTTTCTCTGCCAATTTAAAATCTACATAGTCTTCTACTAGTATTCTAACAACTGCACTAACTGGCACTGCTAGAAACATTCCTAACATTCCAAAATAAGCTCCTCCAACTGTTATCGCAAATATAACTAATAATGGACTTACTTTTAATGATTGTCCCACAATTTTAGGATTAATAATATTAGCATCAATTTGTTGTAATATGATAACTACAATCAACATCCAAATTGCTTGTGTTAATCCTCCTGTTATTAAGGTTATAACTGCAGATATTGCAACAGCAATGATAGCACCTACATATGGTATCATATTAAATAGTCCTATAAAAAATCCTAATAATGGTGCATATTTTATTCCCATTATTGTCATCGCTATAGTTACTAATATTCCAACCACTATTGCATCTAAAAACTGACTTGCTATAAATTTAAAGAATATTTCATTTGAATTGTTAAAATATTTATCAATATTTTTATATGTTCTATCTTTAAAAATTGCACAAGCAAATTTCTTTAAAAAGCCTAATATTTCATCTCTTTCTGATAAGATATAAACTGATACAATTACTGCTACAAATATATCAAATATACTTGTTACTGCATTAACTGCTCCTATAGCATATTGTACAATCATGTCTAAATTAAAATATTGCTTAATATTTATATTTTGTATATTAGTTATTACATCTTGAGCCCAATCACCCTTTAATATTGAATCTGATGGTAAATTGTTATAATTATTTATTGCTATCTCAAAATATCCTTGCATATTATTTACTAAGTCCTTTATACTTTCTATTACAACTGGTAAAATAACACTAACTAATATAATAATTAATATTGCTACAATAAAGTATACACTTATTATGCTCATTCCTCTTGCATTTTTCTTTATAAATTTTCTTTTTGATTTTTTATATGCTTCTTCCATTTTTTTGCAAGGAATATAAAGTAAATATGCTATAAATATTCCCACAAAGAATGGACTTATAATCCCAAAAAATTTTCCTATTACATCAACTACGTCTCCAAAATTATCAAGAGCTTTGTATACAATAATAATTGCAACACCAAGTAAAAACCAATATATCCATTTTTTAAAATGATTTCTAATTTCACTCATTTTCATTTCATTCCTTCCTTATATTTCTATTTCTAATTCTACAGGGCAATGATCACTTCCCATTACATCTTCATCTATTTTTGCTTCTTTTATTTTATTTTTTATATCATTTGAAACAATAAAATAGTCAATTCTCCATCCTACATTCTTTTCTCTTGCCTTTCTCATATAAGACCACCATGTATATACATTTTCTTTGTCAGGATATAAATATCTATATGTATCTATAAAACCTGCTTTTAATAGTTCAGTCATCTTATTTCTCTCTTCATCTGTAAATCCTGCACTTTTATGATTTGTCTTAGGGTTTTTTAAATCAATTTCTTTATGTGCTACATTTAAGTCTCCACACATAATAACTGGTTTTGATTGGTTTAGTTTTAACAGGTATTTTCTAATTTCATCTTCCCATTCCTGTCTATAATCTAATCTTTCTAATTCTCTTTTAGAATTTGGTGTGTATATATTTACAATATAAAATTTTTCATATTCTAATGTAATTACTCTTCCTTCTTTATCATGTTTCTCTATTTCTATTCCATATTTAACATCTATTGGCTCTTTTTTTGTAAATATTGCTGTTCCAGAATATCCCTTTTTTTCAGCACTATTCCAGTAACTTTTGTAACCTTCAAATTCTAATTCGATTTGGTCTTTTTGACATTTTGTTTCTTGAATACAAAAAATGTCACTGTTTGCTTTTTGAAAAAATTCTTTGAATCCTTTGTTTATACATGCTCTTATTCCATTTACGTTCCATGAAATTAATTTCATTTTTACACCTCTTATTATAACCTTGTTTCTTTACCTATTTTACTATATTTCAGGCTAAATGGCAACCTATATCAAATAGAAAATATCTCAGTTAATTAAATTATTAACTGAGATATTTTTCACATTAAATTTATTGTGCTACACTAACAGGTAAGTATTTTACTCCCCATTGTAATGCTGCTGAATGAGAACTTACATAAATGTCAATTCTATTTCCTTTTATCGCTCCGCCTCTATCTTCTACTGTGTAGATATGTCCACCTATATTTAGTTTTGTTCCAAATGCAAATTTCGATGGTGCTGCAACTGTTCTTCCTGCTGTTGCTTGTGTTCCTGATGCTGTTCTTCCTGTAGTTTTACCACAACATTTGCTACAAGAACAATACGCTGTGATTTTATAAGTTTCTCCGTCAATTACTGCTGTAGTTGTTGTTCCTGATGTTCTTGGTAAATCAGCACTTCTAGATGTTTCTACTTTCTTTTGAACTTGAACAATTTTATTTACAGGCTCTTGAACTACTACTTCTGATATAACTGTTTTTTCAATTTCTACTTCATTTTGATATTTTATTTTATATGTTACTTCTTTTATTCCGTCTTTTCCTTCTTTTAAAACTTTATTAGTTGTATTTGAGTCTGCACTAGTTGAATTTTTTGTTATTGTCTCATATGGGATTGCAACTTGCTCTACTACTATTTTTTCAGTGATTGGAGCATAATTTTGTAATAATTGTTCTAAAGTTGTTTCTGCACCTTCTTCTGATATTTTGGCTATTTTAACCTCATTGTATGACTTATCTGTTATTTGAATATTTTGACCAGCTGATATTTCACTATCTAAGTCTGGTATTGTTTTTTGATCTTCTTTTAATACAATATTATTTTCTTCTAATACTTCCGATACTGTAGTTTTTGAAGTTAATGCTGTCATTTCATATCCATTTTGAAGAATAATTTTTATATCCTTCAAGTTGGTATTAACTGCCATAACTCCTATTCCTGATATTAAAATTAATATAATACTTACACATATAATCTTTATTATAGAAATTGAAGCTTTTTCTTCTCTTTTCATAAAAATTTATTACCTCCTTTTTGGCAACACATTTATTATACTCTTTTTTCTTATTTTTGTCAAATTTGGACTTTTCCACTTTTTTCTTAACTATATAAACATTTCTTTATATTATATGTCCTTCTGTTAAAAATATTACTTTTAATTACTTATTATAACTTCTAATTTATAATCTGTGAATAATAAATGCTTGTTATCTATATACAATTTTTTGTATTTTTTATTGTATAAATTCAAGTAATATGTTATTATATCGTTATATATTATTAAAAGAGGAGGAATAATAATGACTATTTGGATTATATTAGGAATCGTTGTAGTTCTAATAATTGCGGTTATTGGAATGTACAATAGTTTAGTTCAATCTAAAATAAAAGTTGATAATGCTTGGAGTCAAATAGATGTACAATTACAAAGAAGGTTCGATTTAATACCTAACTTTGTAGAAACAGTAAAAGGTTATATGACTCATGAAAAAGAAACTTTTGAAAAGATAGCTAGTCTTAGAACTTCATGGGCAAATGCTAATAGTGTTTCTGAAAAAGCTGAGCTAGACAACCAATTATCTACAACTTTGAAAACAATTATGGCTGTTTCAGAAAACTATCCTGAATTAAAGGCTAATCAAAATTTTTCAGAATTATCAGAAGAATTAAGAAATACAGAAAATAAAATTTCTTTTTCTAGACAATTCTATAATGATACTGTAACAATGTATAATACAAAGTTACAAGTATTCCCTTCTAATATCATTGCTGGAATGTTTAATTTTAAAGCTCGTGATTTATTCAAAGCTGAAAGTGATGAAGCTAGAAGAAATGTAAAAGTTGATTTTGGAAACAATAACTAAATAGCCGAAAAAACACTAAAGAGCTCTTAAATGAGCTCTTTAGTGTTTTATTTTTTTATATTAAATAGATCTTTTGCATTCTTATATGTGACACTAGCTACCTCTTCCAAAGTTATCTTCTTAACCTCAGCTATTTTTTTTGCCATATATTTTACATTTCTTGGATCATTTCGTCTTCCCCTCAAAGGTTCTGGCGACAAGTATGGGCTATCTGTTTCAATTAAAACTTTGTCCATTGGTACCATCTCTATAATTTCATTTGCATTTTTAGAATTTTTAAAAGTAATTGGACCAGCAAAAGATATATAGAATCCTAACTTTAATCCCTCTTTTACTAATTCACGATTTAATGGACAACAATGAAATATTCCTTTCTTTTGTACTTTATTATTCTTCAAAATTTCTAAAGTATCCATAACTGCTTCTCTTGTATGTATTACTATTGGAAGCTGTAATTCATTAGCCATTTTTATTTGCTCTATAAATGCTATTTTTTGTAATCCTTTGTTTTCTTTATTCCAATAATAATCTAATCCTATTTCACCAATTGCAACTACTTTATTATTTTTCTTCACTAAATTAGATATTTCAGCTAAATCTTTCCACAATTCATCTTCTGTTTGTGGAATATCATTTGGAGAAATACCACAAGTAGCATAAATAAATTCATATTTTTTAGACAATTCTACTGCTTTTTTTGAACCCTCTAAGCTATATCCAGCAGATACAAAATTTTCTATCTCATCATTATGTATCTTTTCAATTATTTCTTCTCTATCATCATTAAATTTTTCATCATCTAAATGTGCATGACTATCAAAAAATTTCATATAAAACTACCTTCCTAAAACTGTCACATTTGCTACCGCATATTCCTTACAATGTGATATACTCAAATCTATATTTTCAATATCTTTTAAATCAATTCCTATAATATTTAATTTTGGTCTTCCTTGTTTGTCATTTACAACTTCAAAGTCCTTCCAACAAACCTCATATTTATCTTTTATCTTCCATGAAATAGCTTTAAATGCAGCTTCTTTTGCAGCAAACCTAGCAGCATAGTGCTGATATTTCTGTGACTTTTTTTCTTCACAATATTCAATTTCTTTTTTAGTATAGACTCTTTCTAAAAACTTTGCTCCAAGATTTTCTATACTTTCTTTAATTCTTTCTATCTCAATAATATCTATACCACATGTAACTTTCATTTTTATCCCTCATTGTTTCATTAATGTTATAAAGTTTAGTATGTTAAATAGCAATGATGCCACTAATATCACCGCAATTAGTATTGTTACTGTTTTATTTTTTTCTATATTTAAGTCTTTATATAAAACATCATATTTATTTTTTACTTCTCCATATAGCTTTTCTAACTCAAATGTTTCTTGCATTCTGTGATTTAATACTGTTCCAATTTCATCTTCTGTTATTTCTTGAATCCATATTTTTTTAGTAAAATCTATAAATTCTTTTCTTGCTTTTTTTACTAGTTTTGGATTTTTAAACTTCAACTGCAATTTTTTTAGATATATTTTTTTATATAAATTCAATATGTATGTATAAAAGTATTGATTTTCATATTCATCTGGAAGAATTGTATAATTATTCATATCACTGCTTGAAGAAAATAATGTACACCCTAACTTAGTTAAGCCTACTTTTGCATATTTCCATTTTGAAAGTATTTTTATTTTTTCTTTTTCCATTTCATAATTTCTGCTATTATCTGCTGGTAATATATTAGCATACTTTATAAAATTGTGTTTTATTTTATCAAATTCATTTGTACTGTTCCATGCTTCTTGATCAATACATACATATGAATATGTCAAAAATCTTTCTGTATCAATATCTAGTTTAATAGCTCCTATATTAGAACCTGTAATATTTCTAATAAATTCTTTAAATGTTTCTACTTCATCAAAATCTCCTGTTTGTAAACGAATGTTATCATATGTATCTAAAGCAGAAATATCTTGATTTATATCTCTAAATTTATAATTAAAATTTAATAAATCTGCAAATTTAGAATCTTCATCAATATTTGTTTTAATCACTAAAAAGCATATTCCTGTACTAAAGCATATAACTTCTACTTTCTGAATTGTAAAGAAAATTCCTTTTCTATCATCTACTTTTCCTTGTATATCTTTTTTTAATGTATATTCGAAAATATTACAAGAATATTTACTAAGAATAGCGGCTCTTGTTTCTATTGGTAATTCTTCCAACCTTTTCAACTCACTACTTCCAAAACTAAAACTAGAAAATAGTAATTCTTTTGTATTAGGCAAGAAATATTTATACATAGTATAATCTTTTTCCTTTTGAAATACCTTTAATTTAAAATCCTTATCTTTTAACATTTTTAATAAATATTTGTGATACTTTCCATCTTTTATAATAAATGGATGTACAAAATATGTATATTGATAATTTATCTTTAGTTCCATTTTACCACCTTATTTTCATTTAAAATGATATTATTTTTTAGTCAACAATAATTATAATTGATTATAATAATTCATATTAATATCTTTTCCTAAATGCCATCTTCCTATAAAGTCAACTTTTAAATAATCTTCTAATTCGTATGTTGGTTCTTGAACAACATTACCTTTTTGATCAATTGCTCCCCATTTTCCGTCTTTTTTTACTGCTACATATCCATATGTATTTTGTTGTGTAGCATCATCATATATATAATCTACTATAACTTTTCCATCTTTATCAACAAATCCATATTTTCCGTTTTTCTTACTTATAAATAAAGTATGAGAATTAAATATATCTGATTCATTTTTTGCTTCAAATTTAAAATTATAGTATTTATGTTCTTCATCTTGTCTTATTTCTATATACCCTTTTTCAGTATCAATATCAAGTAATATTCCTGTCAATTTTACAGTATATGTATTGTCAATTATATCATTATTAAATTCTGCATCTTCTGCAATATATATATCTGCTTTTTCATTATAATATATAGAATTATATTTAAGTTCTACTTTAATATCTTTTTGTAAATCAATAACTCCGTATTTTCCGTCTTTCTTAGCTATAAATACTCCAGACTTTGCTTCACTCAAATATTCATAACTTGCTTCTATAGTTACTTCTCCTGTTGTTTTCATTACACCATATTTATTATCTTTTTTATATATAATTCCATTATCTATATTTTTCAAAATTTCTGTTATTTCATCAAATCCAGTTGTTAATATTTCTGTTCCATCTTTTTTTACTAATATTTGTTTTCCTGATTTTTTTACAACATAATAATCATTTCCATATACCTTAGCAATTTCGTCATATTTCATATCTAAAATAATATTTCCTGAGAAATCAACTATTCCATATTTTCCTTCTGTGTTTTTTACAATATATCCTGATTTATTATCTTTTCCTAGATTAGTAATATCTGCATATTCTGTTTTTAAAATAACTTTTCCTTCATCATCTACTATTCCATATTTTCCATCTTTTAAAATCTTTAACGCATTTTTTATTCCTGATAATGCACTAATTTGGTCATATTCACATGATAGTAATTCTTTGCCTGATAAATCTATTATTCCGTACTTACCATTTTTCTCTACTTTTAAAACATCATCTTCATACCATAAATTATCTTTTTCATCTTTATTTTGAATTGCTTCTATTTTGTCATAATCTTTAAAGATTTCCTCATTTTTGCTATTTAATGCCTTTGTTTTGTAAGTTCCTGTAGTATAATCTACATCATATGTACATAAAAACACATCGTTTTTGCTATTTGGTACAATAATCATTTCTGAATAAGATGGATCTATTATTACACTTCCTGTCTCATCAATAACACCCCATTTATTATCTTTAAATGCTGCAAAATAATCTTTACTAGCAATTTTCCCTTGTTCTTTATTTTTAGTTAATACTCCTTTTATAATAAAAATAACCATAATAATAACAATAATTGCTAATATAACGGCAAATACCTTTTTCATATTTAATTTTGGCTCTTCGTACCTTCTACCTCTACTTCCTCTGCTCATTTTATTTTAGCCCCCTTTTATATAAAATATTTATTTGAATTTTCTATTATATTTTGTATTTTTTTGTAGTTTCACATTTATTTTATATCATCCTTTATAATTAGTCAATCCATTTTTCTCTAAGTTTGAGCATTTTTTCAGCAAATTTGTTTGCGTGCGAAAATTTATAAAAAATGAGGAAGGATTCGCATAAAAAAATCCTTCCTCTGTGTTGATTTAAAATATTTAATTCTAAAATCTTATTCTTCTTTTTTTCTAAATTTACAAACAATAATACTCATATCATCCTTTGCCACACCATAATTATTATCTATAGCTTCATTTAAAATTAAATCTGCTATTTTCTGAGTATTACTAGTTTCAACATCCTCTAACATATATTTAATCCACAACTCTTTATTTTTATATTCAATATTAGAATCTAAGATTCCATCTGAACACATAAGCATAATATCTCCTGCTTCTATATCTTTGTCAAAAGTCTGAATTGTTGTTTCTTCTATAATTCCTGTTGGCAAAGATGTTGATTTTATCATTTGAACTCTTTTCTTATTTTTTATATAAGTTGGACAAGCTCCACTTTTTATAAATTCTATATTTCCTTTATATAAATCTACAATCGCTATATCTAATGTTGCAAATATTTCGTTATTTTGATTTAACAATGCTGTATTTATTAAATCTAATGATATCTTTTTATCAAATCCAGATAAAAGTAGGTTTTCTAATAATCTTAATGCATGTAAACTACTATTTTTAGCCTCTTTTCCACTTCCCATTCCATCACTTATTGCCACTAAATATTTTCCATCTTTTAGCCTAATACTTAAATTGCTATCTCCTGAAGTTTCGCTTTTACTTTTAGTAGTTTCTGCTTTACCAATTGCCATAATATATTTGTCTTCTGATAAAAAGTTTAATCTTTTTCCTACACTAGCTTCATCATTTAATACTATCTTTTCTTTTAGTACTTTTGTCAATATATCTTCTATTACTTCTATTTTTGCTGTTTCCAATATTTCGTCTAAATATATTTCAATTAAAAAACGATTATCTTTTTTTATAACTAAATCTTGAACTTCTATTTCTTTTTGTCTTAACAACTCTATAATTTCCGTTTTTTGATTTTCATATTTTTCTTCTACTTCTAAATCTTTCTCTAAGTCTTTTGCCATACTTTGAATTGCCTTTGATACTCCGTTTAGCTGCCTTCCAATATTTTTTTGATTTTCTTCTACTTTTTTTCTCCATATAAAATTAGATTTACTTATTTTATATGATACATTAATAACTCTTACCATCTGTGAAATATTTTCTTCTAAATACTTACTAATATTTTTATCTTCAAATCCTACTACATAGCTGTTACAATCAGCAAATATTTTTAACAAATCTTGTGTTGTAATTTCTTGTTTATCCAACAAAAAGTCAAATATTTCACTAACAATTTCACCTTCTGTATCTGCTATATCTTCATATAACATGTTTTCTTTATATGGTTCTAGATTATTTAATAATTCAGATAAGAAAATTTGCTTATTTCCAATTTTATTATTTCCTTCTCCATAATTTACTTGTTCTGTATTTCTATATGTTGTTGCCATCTCTTGTATTGCTTCTGAAACATTATTTAAACTTTGAGCCATTTCTTTGCTTTTATTTAATGCTCTACCTGGAGCACCTGGTAAAAATTTATTAGTTCCTATAAATTCTTCTATATCAATTTTTAATGTTTTTGGAATTAATAATAATCCTAATGATGCTATTAAAATTTCTTTAAAATGTATTAATTCTACTGTATAGCCATTTGATACATATGCTAAAAGTACATTTCCTAATGTAAAACCTATAACAACTCCTATTTTACCAAACTTATTTAAAATTCCTGCTAACATTCCAGATATTGCATATGCTGCTATCATTATTGGTTCTGTTCCAGATATAACACCTAATGTTACTCCTATTGTTACTCCTGATGTAGTACCTATTAAAATTCCATTTTTCCAACCTAAAATCATAACAATTAATATGCTTAATATATTTCTAATTCCAAATCCAGCTATACTTAAATCTCCAAAGCCTCCTACTGCAATAGCAAGTAAAAGACTTGCACCTATTACTTCTTCAATCGAAAATGCCCTCTTTAAATAGAATTCTTGTATTACAACTGTTGAGTTTACAAAAATCTTATAAAATACTAGTGCTATCATTGCTAATGTAATTGTAGATAATATATCATAAATAGTAAATCCAGACATTACACATTTAACAGCTTGGATCACTAATACAGATATAAAAACATTTTTTCCTACTTTTATTTTTTCGTTTCTTTCTTGCTCATTATAACGAGGTTTGATAATAAACAAACTTATTAGCATAACTAAAGCTGTTAAAAAATAGCCAAGTACTCCGCCTACACCAAATTTAATAAAATTTCCTATTAAAGATGCTAAAACTATTCCTAATGCTGGAATAGAAGATGCAAAACATGCACCTAACATACTTATACTAAAAATTGAAAATTCATCATTTAGTCCAACAAAAGATAGCATAAATGAAACTATGTAAAGTACGATATTGTCTTTTGTAAATACATTTGAAAATATATTTAGTTTGTTTGTACTTTTTTTGTTTTCATTTTTGCTATCTAAATCTATTGTATTTTCATTTATATTTTGAAACATCCTTACCACCTCTTCTTTTTTAAGTTATTATTTAACTTTTTTTAAATTAAATATATTTTACTACTTGTCCTTTGTGGTTTTTGTCTTTTTTGGTAGCCTGTACCGAAAAAGTTTTTTACATTTTTTTATTTATATTTAGTATTTTTTTTATATTGTTTTAATATTTGATTTTTATTTTATTATATATTGTCGAAAATTGCAATATAAATTTTAATTTTAATTTTAAAAGGACTGGAATTTCCAGTCCTGATATCTTATCATGTATTATTTTAGAATTTTCTTTTTGATAAATACTATACCTGTGCCTAATATTACAAAGAATGATATTGCAACTATTGTAATTAAAATATAGTTTTTGTTTTCTCCTGTAGGTGTTGTAATTGTTACAGTTTCGCCTCTATCATATAAAGATGTATATTTTGGTGTTACTTTTCTTCCCGTTTTTGCAGTTCTAGTTACTTCAGTTATTTCTACATCATTATTTAATTCAATTTCATCTGTATTTGTTAAAATCTTGGAAGCCGTTAAGCTTGCCATATTAAATTCACCTGGTGCTATTTCTCCCTCAAGATTAGCATTATGTAGAATTGTTTTATCTGCTAATCTCTTTTTTCTTGCTGTTATAATATTTTCTATTCTCCAATTTCCTATCGCTTCACTATATTGCTCTTCAAATTTTTCATACCCTATTCTTATTTCTGTATTTCCAGAAGCATCTGTTGAAGATGATTGGTATTTATGCAAGTACTCTTCTATTACAGTTGGTTTGCTAACTTTTTCATTATAATCTTTTATTGTCTCCCACTCTGTATTTTCATCATTTGCAATCATTGTATTATCTAAATAATCATAAACTCCACTAGCCTTAATTTTAACAATTTCTACGTCCTTTTCTCCATAGCAGTAATATTTCTCTGAATCATAATCTATTTCACTATTATTTTGTACCTTAATTTCATATTCTATTTCTACTTTCGAGCCTTGAATTAATTCATTATCAATTTCTGCTTTTATTTGTCCATTTTTAGGGTTATTTTTATCTGAAGGCTCTGTATATATTACACCTTTTACTTGTTGTTCTAGTTGTAATTTTCCATCTTTTTCTACTATTTTTGCATCTGCAATTACTTGTCCATTAGCCAATGTCATTTTCATTGATTTTGCTCTCTTAGTTACATCTATTGATTGTCTTGGTCTCTCTATAACACCAAAATCTATATTTTCTATGCTGAATGTAACTTTATCAATTCCACTGGTCTCTCTATTATAGATATCATCTTTTAATTCAACTCCAAATGTCATAGAATTTGTCATTGAGTCCATTGAGTCCTTTTTATCTATACTTGTGTCTCCGCCATCAATTTTTAATCTTGTAGCATAATTGTCTTTTGCATCTGAATATCTTGTATTTGTATTTACCCTATACCAAGTTTTTTTATTTTTTTCTTTCTCATCTTTATTAGCAGATGTCCAAATTGTAGATTTGTAATCCTCTACTGTATACTTATCATCTCCCCAGGTGTATACAATTCTATATTCTCCTGGTACAAAGTCTTTTATCGTAAATGTTCCATCTTTTCCTGTTGAATCCTTATTATCTCCTTCATAAGTAGTCGTTCCAACAGGTTGAACTCCTGATCTTAATTTCTCTCCATTTTCAAAATCAGCTTCTTTATATAAACCTACTTGCACTCCAGATATCGTTTTTTCTCCATCATCAAATTTTCCATTTCCTAATCTTTCTCTATTTGTTCCTCCTTCTGTTGGATCTACTGCATTATCCTCAAATACTGTACCTGTTATCTCTCTTGAATTTGCAACTTCTAGTATTAATCCTGGTGCATAATCCGTATCATCTTCATATGTATCTTTATTTCCTGGAATTGTACTACCTGGATTAGAATCGCTATCTATTCCTGCATAACTCTTTGTAAAATCTTTATCACTATATGTTGAATATGAATTAATTTCAACAATATTTTCTAGTCCTTCTATATTTGTTTTTTCGTCCCAATTTTCATCAAATAAAATATCTTTTACACTATCTCTTGTTAATGTATACTCTACATAAATGTTTCTATTGCTTTCGTTTGGGTTTATTTTTGTATTGCAATCTATAATCAACTTTCTATATTTAGCATCTTGATAAGATTTATCTAATTTGTAATTAATTTCATCCTTAATCTCACCATTTTCATAACCTGTGCCAATTGAGCCTTTTTCTTCTATTGTATATCGTGCGTCAAAATAATCTACTAAACTATTTATCTTAGAATATAATACTCCTGATTCATTTTTTAGCGTTATTTTATACACTACTTTTACTGAAAAATCTTTATCTTGTGTTTCTTTTACGTCTGATGGGTAAATTGCTCTTGTAAATGATTTTTCCCCATATTTTTGATTAAATTTAACTCTAACATTTGTTTCAGTTTTTTCCTCATTATTTTCAGGATTAAATTCGTCTATTTTTTTGTTTTCCCCTGTATTTTTATTAAATCTATCTTCATAATTATATGTATGCTCATATCCATTCACTGTAACTTTTGCACTATATATATTTTTTATAAGTGCTAAGTCTGGTTGTGCTCTTTCTTTTACTCCCAAATTAATATTTTTAATTGTATCTTTTCCTTCTTTGCAAATTTCTTCAATTGTTTTATTTTGTCCAAAGAATTTTTTAGATGCCGAATTTTCATCTACATTTGTTTCTGTTCTTGCAGTTATATTAAAAATATTATTGTTAGTATTATCTTTTACAATAATAGGATATTTCTGTTCATTATAACCAGTAATTCCACCTGGATATGATAAACTGCTTGCATAATTATTATGATTATAATCTAACGTATCAACATTGCCATCACTGTCTATTTTTTTATTATTTTCTATTACAGCCCAACTTTTATTGAAACTTGTTCTATTATCTAAATATGTTCCATCAATAGACTTATCAACTAGATTTTGAGAATTTGAACTTATTTCAGCTACTTTGTTTGTATTTTCTTCTTTCACGTTAACACTAACAGTCTCATAATTTAATCCATTATATGTAAACTCTATATACCCAGCTTTTTTTGTCTCTGAATTATATATATCTTCTATTTTTACATCTATCAATTCTTCATTTAAAGATATGATATTTTGAAGTTTTTCTATATCAGCTTTGTCAATCTTTCCATCATTATTAATATCCATTAATCCATTGGTATATTTATTTGTTTCTCCCGAACTTATAACTCGCGTAATTTCAGTTACATCCACTATAGATATTATACCATCTCCATTTATATCAGCCATCGACTTTGTTCCAAATACATAATTACCTTTTTCGTCTGTAATAGTCTGACCAAGAAGTTTTCCTTCCCAACTATATAACTTAACTAGTACATTTGCTAATCTTTTATCCTCTTCTTTATTACTTTCTGTATTTTCTTCTACATCACATTTTTCATTTCCTGCCTTATTGTCTTTACCACCAACTCTTTTGTCTTCCCAAGCATATCCACTCAATTTTATATATTTTCTTTTATTTTTAAATACTAATATTTCATTTCTATTTTCCTCTCTAGGCGGTTCTGTTGTATTATAAGATGCTCTAGCAACCACTTCTACAGTAGCAATATGACCTTTTCCACTTCCGGTATTATCCTTATTCGCCGTTGATGTGTAACTCCAAGTTATATAATCATCATCTACTTCATATCCAAAATATATATCTCCAACTGAAACTTCTTCTACGTAATATGTTCCTTTTAAAATGTTTCGTACTTCTATAATTCCATCACTGTTAGTCGTAAATATTGTTGCTTCGTTTTCTGTATCTACAGTTTGCATATCATCTACATGTACTATTCCTGTAATATCTTTTTTCCAACCATCACCTGTTTTAACCTGTATGTATTTGTTTTCGTCTTTTTTCTTTATTTTAAAACTTACTCCCTCTAAATTTTTTTCAGAATCTGCATCTTGTTTTATTATTTTAAGGTTTCCTGTTTGTTTCTGGTTTCCCAAAGTACATGTATTTTTCATTCCACCTTTTACTTTTACACTACCAGTAGCCATAACGGTATAACCATAATGTGGATTTGACAATTCTGTGATTGTATATGTTCCCTGTTTTAAATTTTTTAACGTTATCTTTCCGTCTTCTCCTGTTTTAAAAGTTTTATCATAATTTACTGCATCACATTGTACTCTTACTTCTACATCTTTAAGTTTAACATTTGAGTCATTTTTGTCTTGTTTTATTATTTCAAGATCACCATTTTTAATTGTCCAAGATACATAATGTGATTTATCTGTAGACTTTTTTTCACCACCTTCTGTCCATTTATATCTATTATATGTCAATACATCTTGATAAGGATAATTATAATAGCCTGACGTAATTGGCCAATTTGTATGTGTGTGTCCCATTTCACATCTCCAAGTTGTAGTACCCGTCCCTGCATCAGAATATGGAATGTAATAAGCAAATGCAGCTTTATAATACTTCTTACTTATTGTCGTTACTGTTTTATAACCTGTTACTCTTACATTACTTATACTATCTTCTGTATAGTTTATCTTCAAGTAAAATGTCGTCACTCCATTATTAGTCGTTTCATCAGTAACTTCTGGATTATAGTTTGTTTTATTTTTTCCTGTTTCATCTTTTCCTGTTATTGTATATTTATAACTTGTAGCATTTCCTTTAATTTTAAATGGTCCTATCTTAAGCTTATTACCATCATTAACAACATACACATCTTCATCATTATTTACTTTTTTCAAAAAAATATCTTCATCACTTTTTGCATCTTCTGTATCATATGTTATAGTATTATATCTTCCATTTCCATCTAAATGCCTTTTTAATCTATCTCCTGTAGCACTATTAAATGTCTCCATTGCACAATATCCGGTAATACCATATCCACTAGCCGTGAACGCTGAATATCCATTTCCATTTACGGTATGTACTCCAGTTTTCTTCCAACTAGCACTTTCAGGAAGACTGCTCCACGGTTTATAATTTGCTGCAAATGTATCTTGTACATTAATAAATATAGTCAATACAGTTATCATCACAAACATTGAAATTTTAGTTATTCTTTTAATTCCGTATTTCACATTTAAATAAACAACGATAGCAATAATTAAAATTATTCCTAATATAATAGATATATATAGTACCGCACCTGTACTAATAGAAATAATTAAATCTGCTTTTGAATAATCATCTTCTGATTCTACTTTATTTCCTGGTGTTGAATCTATATCTTTTATATCATCTGAATTACTCATTTGTCCTATTTCTGCAATATTAGTAAACGTACCCGTAGAATTAGATGTCATTGTCTTTGTAGCTACTAACGTCAATTCTATACTCTTACCTGGATCAATTTTTTGATTTGAAAAACTTGTATTTGTAAATTCTCCACTTTTTGTCGTTGTCCAACTCTTATTTAACTCAGATGAAAACTCTAAACCATCTGGCAAATAATCAATTACTTTATTTACACTTGTTGGTATTTCTCCTTCATTTGTTATTACTATTTTATATTCAACAACAATAATTGCTCCTTGGATTTCTTTTGACTTAATCTCTACTTTTGCAAGCTGTGTATTGTTATACGACTGTTCTTTTGTTCCACTGTTCGTTTTTACTGTTACTTTAGAAATATATTTATCTAATTTTAAGTCACAAATCTTATTCTTTATTAAACCAATATCTATATTTTGAATGGAAGCACCTAAATCTATAATATCAGTTACTCCTGCTTTAGTCTGTGTTCCTAATAATGTTATTTCTTTTGTGGTAGCATCTGAATTTAAGCTGCTTGATACCCCACTCTTCTGATATTCTGTTACTGAATAAGTATCTGTATCATAATTAAAGATTATAATATATTTTCCTTTTTCTAATTCTGAAAATTTATAACTTCCATTAGCATCTGTTACTTGTTTTGCTTTTATTGCACTTGAATTATCAGTATTTACTAACATTACTGTTATACCATCTAAAAGCTTTTCATTTGTTTGCCTTTTACCATCTTCATTCTCATCCAACCAAGCTATCCCTGATATACTATATTTCTCATTTTTATCATCTGGCTTGTCTGGACTATCCGGGCCATCTGGATTATCTGGATTATCTGGATTATCTGGATCTTGATTATCTTCATAATCATATGGAAGAATCGTATGCGTAATGGTATTGGTCGTTTTAGAAAGAATATAATCCCCAGAGACAGTAGCATTATTTTCAATTTTAGTTTTTTCTTCTACCAATCCTGCTTTACATTTTATTATCACAGTTGAACTTTCATAAAAAGGTATAAACAAATCTATATCAATATCAGGCAATTGATTTCCTTTTTCATCAGTTGTTCTTCCATTTATCTCTTTTGTTCTTTCAACTTTTTTATATCCATCATTTATTGTATATGTCTCTGCCTCTTCATTTTCAGTAATATTATCTATTTCCCAATTTTGATAAGTAACACTAACAGGAATAACATCTTCTGGTAAGTAATCTTTCAAATTTACTGTTGTTACATTGTTATCCTCACTATAGCTATCTTTTTGGCCTATGCTCTTTACCTCAATCTTATATTCTATTTCATCTTCATATTTAATTTCTTCTCCTTCATTATCAGACGTCATAGATACTGATACATTTTCATAATTGTATTCTATTCTATTTTCATTAGATGAATATACTGCATTATTTACAAAAACTTTAGCAATAGCATTTAAGTATAATTTAGACTCTTCCGTTTGATTTTCTGCTTTTAAACTATCTATATTTCCAACAATTATATACTCTTTTTCTTTTGTAGTTAAATTTATTTTTGTAGTTATTAGATTGTCATCTGAAACTTGCATTTCATATACTTTAGAATTCTCATCACCATAACTATCGGCGTTAGTTATTCCTCTTAATACAAATTCTTTTGGTAATTGCAATTTTAAATCTGCTACTTCTTCAATATTACTTTTAACTTTAAGAACATATGTCCACATTCCTTCTGTGATATTTTTTCTTGCAGCTAAAAATACTTGTACATCCGCTGATTTTACTATATTTTTAATTTGATAATTCGTTATTTCAGCATCTCCTACATAAACTTTTATATTACTTAGAATTTCTTTTTCTTCTTCTCCATCACCTAAGTCATTTATTTTCACTTCATAGAAGTTCGTACTAATTTCTCCCGCTCCCAATGAACCAATTTGTATTGTTTTTTCTTTTATATTTTCATCAAAACTATATTCATATTTTCCAAAAGCATTTTCATATTCCGCTTCCAATTCACCATAAACAGTACCTTCTGGAATAGTTCCAACAACCTTAACATTATCAATCTGTTTATCAGAAGTATTTGTCACTTTAATATTATATTTAATAAACTCTCCTTCATAAACAGTATCTCCATCTTTTAAAGTTGTATCACCTCTTACTGGCACAACTTCTACTTTCAATCCATCCACATTTTCTGATGTAGTATTCAATGTATCTCCAACATTAGAAGCTATAATTTGTTCACTTTGGTTTGATACTTCTTCTTTATAATTTTCTATTTTTATTTGTTTACTTTTTTCTTCAACTTGTGTGCTTCCATCTAAAGTATATTGGTTTGCATATATTAAATTTACATTTTCTATTGCTCCCTCAATATCCTTTTTCAATATTACTGTAGCAGATATTTTTACATCTGTTATTAACCCCAATGAATTATCATTGTAACTAGTTTGCTCTCCCACTAAATTAGCTACAATCACTATATTTCCATTTTTATTTGTTTCCAAATATGGATCTTGCAATTCTAATCCATTTGCATAAACAACAGAACTATTTCCTAATATAACCTTTTCAACTTGACTTGGAAGCTCTATTTTTATTTTTGGATTTTTTAACATATTATCATTTATAGTATTTGCATTTGTATATACATCAAATGTGATTTCATTTTGTTGCTTATTTGTCCATTGATCATTATTTACTTCTAATGTTACATTTGTTTTTGAATCTTTTATATCAATCTTGTTTTCATATTCTTTACTATATACTTCTATTTCTTGCTCAGTTTCATTTATTGTCTCACTTCTTACCCCTATTAAACTTCCTACTGTCTTTATTTTAGAATTATTAATCTCTAACATGCTACTCTTAATTACTTTTGTATTTTCAATATTTAAAATACCCTCATTTTGAATATTACTTGTTTTTATTATTATAGCTTGTGGTTCATTTTCATAGTTAATTGTAACAGTTCCATCTTGTTCAAATTCTGTATCTTTATTAATTGTTGCAATTAAATTTTGATTATTATCTAATATACTAATTTCTCCATCTAATCCCAAAACTCTTGTTACATCGCTTTTTCTTATTTTTGTACTTTTATAAACTAAATCTCCCTTATTTTCTACATCAATTTCTGTTTCACTATTATTGTTATTTACTTTTACAAAATTATTATTTTCTAATATTTTTATTTTTTCTTGTGATTCCTTTTTACTAATTAATACACTTTGTTTTTCTGTATATACTGTATCATAATTTGTTCCATTAATTATATTTGATTTTATATATCCATTAGCTATATCCGGTGTATTATATGATATATTAGTTAATTCTCCAATATTTTCTTTAACTTTACCTGTAAGCTCATCTTCTGCACTTGCCAATCTATCATCTTCAAATAATGATGCTTTTACTGAAATTTTAATGTCTAATTCTCTTTCAATCGGTTGTTCAATATATGTATCATAATAACAAATTACTAAATACTCATCTTTAGCATCTTTGCTAGGTTCTGAACTACTAATTGGCTCTCCATTTTCATTTTGATTGCTAGCTTTAATTACAACTGTTCCTGTTGTGTTATCGTATTGATAGTTTTCTTGTATCTCTTCTGTTTTTCCATTTGTAGCTTCTGTACTTTTTGCAACCACCTTAACATCATATGGATATTTTCCATCAATTTGATTAAGTCCAATATTCAATTCACTTTCTCTAGTTGGAATGTATTCTCTTAACTCTTCTTCGTTATTTCCCACTTTTACATCGTATTGTATTAAAGTTCCTTTATCTTGATCTGATATATTATAGTTAATATATTTATCTAAATTAACTTCTAATTTCATTCTAGAGTTATCTGCACCAACACTAACATTTCTTATGAATTGCATAAAAAACAGTATGCTTAAACAAACTACTGCTAATAAAGTTGTACATAACACTATTTTCTGATAAATCTTATTTTTCATCTAGCTCCTCCTCTGCCCCTTTAAATACATCTAAAAATGGACTTATATATTTAAAATATTTATACTTTTCCTTACTATATATAGTACTTATTTTCGTTTTCAAAATCAATATAAGTTTTTTCCTGCTTAACCAAATATTACATTTTCCATCTGTAATACCTTTAGGGACAGTCATTTAGCCTTGTTTTAATACACTTTCTTTAAATTTTATTTACAATTTAATTACAAATTTCTCTTTTATATTACAAAAAACTCTCCAATTAGTTATTTGCGTAAAGAAAAAAGGATTAAATCTATTCAGATTTAATCCTTTTTGGTTTTATATTATAAAGTCTTCTTTTTTATTATTACTACTCCAGCTCCTAAAATTACTAATGCTATTACTCCTATCATTATTGGTACAATAAATTCTAGATTAGCACCCGTACTTGGTGTTACGATTACTGTTTCTGCTATACTTTCGTCTGACTCTTTAGTTTCTTCTTGTCCTGGAATATAATTTCCTGGTGTTGAAATTAGTTTTGAACCTCCGTCCTTTGTCAATTCTGTAATTTCTGATTCATTGTCTAATGAAATCTCATCTGAATTTGATAGTACTTTAGAAACATTTAAATTTACTGTTGCTGATTCAGTAGGTTTTAATTTTTGTCCTTTTAGACTTTCTGTGTAAAGAATTGTCTTGTCAGCTATAGTTGAATCTTCATTCTCGTATACTTCTTTTGCAACAATGTTTTTAATTTCATCTAAGCTCTTTACAGTCCATTCTTTATTTTTCTCAGCTTCAAATCCCCAATTTTTATCTAAGTAATCTATAATTGATGTTGGTGTTATAGTAACTTCATTGCCTGATTTAATTCCATATTTATAAAAGTCCTCTGATACATAATCTAATTCACTATTATTAGTTACTTTTATTTCATATTCTACTTCAACTGTTGCTCCTTGAATTAACTCATTGTCTAGTTCTAATTTAACAAGTCCATTTTTTGGTGTAGTAGTACTTGATGGTCCCATATATGTTACATGATTTCTTTCTCCTGTAATATTTCCTTTTTCATCTATTGTCATATCTGCGATTACTTGACCATTTGCTAATGTAACTTTAAATGTATTTACTCTTTTTCTTAAAGCTAAATCTTGTCTTGCTCTCTCTACAATACCAAAGTCTATATTTTCAATCTTAAAGTCTGGACTTTTAAATTTATCAGTTGTTGGTTCTATTGTAGTTGTTGTTGTGTATTCTACACTAATTCCCATTGTTGGTGTTGTTGAATCCATTTTATCAATTGTAGTAGCTGTTTTATTTGTAACTTCTGCAATTTCATCATCAATTTTTTCCCTTGTATTATAATTATCAATTGCATCAGTATATCTAGTATCTACATCTGTTTTATACCATTCTTTATTTGTAACATTTGCATCATATCTATTTTTGTCATAAACTGTTCCTTTGTAATTTTGAACTGTATATTCTTTATCTCCCCAAGTATAAGTTAATGTGTAATCACCTGGTATATACCCTGAAATATAGAAGTCACCATTTTCATCTGTTGTTGCTTCATATACTTTTCCGCTTTCTATATTCTCTTTAAGTGTAACTTTTACATCTTTAATTCCCTTTTCTCCGTCTGTATACATTCCATCACCTTGTCTTACTTCTCCTGTCTTTAATTCATTTGAAGTAGAATCTAAGAATACCTTACCTGTCATCTCTCTTGCCTTATCTGCAACTACTAATTTTAAACCTGGTGCTGAATCTGTATCATCCTCATATGTTGTTTTATCTCCTGGTACTGCATTTCCTGGGTTTGAATCCGTATCTATTCCTGCATATACTTTTCCATCTGTATCAAATACAGAATAAGAATTGATTTCTACAACATTATCTAAGTTTTCTTTATCGTTCAAGATTTTAAGTACAGCATCTCTATTTAATTCGAATTGTACATAGACATCTGCTGATTTATTATGCTCTATCTTTGAATTTGTATTAATAATTACTTTTTGATATTTATCATTATAACTTTGACTACCACTGTTTGAAATATCTCCTGTTACATTTCCTTTTTCGTCAATTCCTGTTCCTGTTTTTATTAATGTATAATTTGAATCATAGTAATCTACTATGTTATTTACTTGTACTTGTAAATTAGAAGATTCATTTTTCATTGATATTTTATAGGTTACATATACTTTTAATTCTTTGCTCTTATCTGAACTTGTATATTCTTTATCAGCTTCATAAATCGCTCTTGTATATGACATGTTTCCATATTTATTTCCAAATTTAACTCCTACATTAAATCCGTCTCCATATTCTCCTTGATTATTAAATCTGTTTGCATACTCATATATATGGTTATATCCATTTATTGCAACATTTACATTATATAAATCTTTTACTAATGCAATGTCTGGTTGCTCTCTTTCATATAAACCTAAATTTATATACTTAATTTCTTCTTGTCCTGGAGTAAAGTGGTCTTTTATAACATATCCTGTTTCATTTGTATTAGCTGTTATTGGATATAATCCTGTATTGTTAAGCGTTGATGTATGTTTATTTTTGTCAATGTTATAATTTAAATCATATTTTGGATTTCCAGCACTATCTTTTGTAATACCTTTATTACTTTCTGTACTTCCTTCTATTACTGAGAATCCTTTATTAAATTCATCTCTTACACTACTATTTTCAGCAGCTTTTGAACCATTATCTTTATCAATATGAGGTATTACATTTGTATAAGTTAATCCATCATATTCAAATTCTATATGATAATTTCCTAGTTCATCTACTAAAACATCTGTAAATAAGTATTTTCCTCCATCTGCTGTCTTAGCTTCTTTCACTACTTTACCTGTTGTTTTATCAATTAATCTCACAGTAATTCCATCTAATAATATATCATTTGAATCATAATCATTATCTTTATATAAATCATTTCTAGAAGCTTGTTTTGAAAAAACTTTATCTACCCATACATATCCAGAAAGTCTAATGTATTTTTGCTTATTTGGAATTTGAAGTTCTGCTGTTTTATCTACAGTAATTGACTTTTCTTGTCCTTCTTTTATGATTTCATAACCATAATTTGGGTTTTTAGTTTCATAAGCTACATATGTACCTACAACTAAATTTTTAATTGTAATTTCACCATTTTTATCTGTTATAAACTCTGTTGCATCTTCTTTTTTATCTGTATAAGATACTGTGTCATTTTCTACTTTTACCCATTTTTTAGTATCTTTATTTTGTACATAAAATCCTACACCTTGTAATTTTATTTTTATATTATCTTTGTTAACTTTTATAACTTTTAAATTTCCTAATATTTTTATATTATAATCAAAAGTTTGATTTATATCTATTTCTTCATTACTATAGTTATATTGTAATAGGTTTTGTTGACTCATACTTGTACTTTCCCAGAATTTAATAGTTACATGTTTTACATTGGCTTTACCTTTTACTGTAATTTTCTTTATCTGGCTTGTACCATCTGTTGGCATCTTTACACTAATATAAAACTCATTTCCACTTTTAATTTGATTTATATTAGAATATTTAGAATATTGATTATCATTTATACGTTTTTCAAAACATTTTATTTCCATTTTTGAATTTTTATCTGTTATTACATTAATTTCTGATAATTTTTCAGGAAATTCATATTTAAATGGTCCTACTCTTAAATATTGTTCATTTCCTTCTGTATATTGTGTTACTTTTATTTTACTTTTATCTGTTTTATCAGTTATTTGTGTCAAATTTCCATTTTTGTAATTATTAGCATACTCTTCTGCTTCTGTTTCTATTGATGTATTAAAATTACCTTTTGAATTATTTACGAAATCCTGTTTAATTCCATGTTTATATCCAACTTCTGAACGCCATGTACCTAAATAATTCCATATTGCATTTTGCACTGGTAAATTTTCAACATCACTTCCTCCATAATTTTCTAATGTTCCTCTTTTATTTGATAAAATTGCTGCCAATTTAGCATTATGCCAACTCTCTACTGTTGCACCATTTCCTGTTGATTTATTTCCTGTTATATTTATTTCAGTAATTAATTTATATGTAGATCCATACATACTTTGATGATGTTGTGCACAAAGTAAAGTTTCATTATAGCATAAATCATTATATGAAAAATACTTTGATTCAGCATTTACTGAATTCGTAATAACAAAACTTCCTAGTAATATCATAAAACATAAAACTGCTAATTTTTTTATCTTACTCATTTTTATACCTCCTTTCCTTTCTATTTTCTATCACCTTTTATGTATTTTTTTCTTATTATAATAAATGTTGGAATTCCTAATGCAATTATAGCTATAATTGTAATTGCTATATAAACTTCTCCACCTGTTTTTAAACTTAATATTGCATCTGCTGAGCCATAATCACTTTCTCCATTTACTCTATTTCCAGGAGTTGATTTGCTATCAGCTATTCCTAGTTCATTATAACTTTCTGCAATTTCCGCTGTATTATTTATTAAACCTGTATTATTTTCTGTCATTGCCTTTGTTAATGTCAATTTAACTGATTTTGATTGTCCTGCTGTTATTTTTTCGTTTGCTAAACTTGTATTATAAAGATCTGTTCCTGTTTGATACCAATCTTTATTTAATTCAGAACTAAATTTCAAGTCACTTGGCATGTAATCTACTATTTTTCTTACATATCCGTCAACTTCACCTATGTTTGTTACTTTTATTTCGTATTCAATAATAACTGTTGTTCCATTAATTTTCTTTCCATCTAATTCTGCTTTGGCTACAGTTGCATCAGTATATTCTTTTACTGTTGTTCCTGCTGAATTTTGAATTAGTATTTTACTAATATATTTGTCTAATCTAAAGTTAAAGTTCTTTAATTCAATTAATCCAATATTAATATTAGAAACATTTTCATTATTTATTTCTATAATATCTGTTGAAGCTACTTGTTGTTTTTCGTTTTCTATTGATAATTCATTTGTCATAACATCTGAATTTCTGCTTTCATCAACATTCTCTGCTTTGTATTTTGTTAATGCATATTGAGTTTTATTATATTCAAATACAACAATGTATTTTCCGCTTCCTATATTATTTAATACATACACTCCATTATCATTTGTTGTTGCCTCTAGTACGTTTCCTTTTGTGTCTTTAACTAAATTGTTTGTTTTTGTATTTAATAAATGTACTTTTATATTAGATAATGTTTTTTCTGAATCATCTCTTTGTCCATTTGCATTTTCATCAAACCAAGCAACACCTGTTATCATTTTGCTTCCATTTGCAATATCTTCATTACCTTTTCCATCCTCATCTTTATCTGTATCTGCGTTTTCTTTATTTGCTTCAATAATATGATTTATTTCTGAAGTCGTTGCAACTCTTTCTCCTAACATCTCTGCATATGCAACATTTGTAATTGGTTCTGCATTTGTTCTATCTACTGAATATTTTACTGTAGTTGATATTTTAATTGTGCTCTCAGATTGTGAAGCTATATCACAAGAAATTTCTATATCATTTATATCTTTATATGCTTCTATTGTTTCATCATCAAATGTTACACTATCTACTGTTAAACTACTTGGTATTTTATCTATTATTTTTAGTCCACTTACTCCTTCTGTTCCATTATTTTTTACTGTAATTGTATATTCAATGTTATCTCCTGCTTTTACATATTGACTTTGTGTGTTCGTCGTCATATTTAATGCAACATTTACTTTATTTATATTTTCTTCTATACGATTAGATTTATATTCACTTTTTCCTTCTTTGGCTATTACTGAGAATCCTATTTTATTTGTACTATCTAATTTTTTAATAGACATATCATAACTTAAAACTTTTACTTCTCCAGCTCCCAAAGAACCTATATTCATTTCGTCTCTATAATCTATTTCTTCACTATTTATAGATTCATCTTGATTTGCATTTTCTCCTGTTTTCATTCCTGTTAATAATACTACTCTAGATGGTTCTATATTATCAGATTTATTAGTATTTATTATTACATCTTCGCTTTTAGAATTTGCTAAATTTTCTATAATAGCAAAATATCTTACTGTTCCAGATTCATATAAATCTACTTTTCTATCAGTAACTCTTTTTACACTTACTCGTATATCTCCACTTTCTGTTAATAATTGAGATTCATTTGATTTTTTAATAACATCTCCATATTGTGCTTGTACTGTATTTAATAATTTTGTTCCTGACTCAACTCCAGCATTTACTCTTACTTCATATGTTCCTGTTATAACTTCTCCAGCTCTTATTTTATCTATTTTAGCATTATAAGTTTTATCAGTTAATTCTTTATAATAAGAAGCTCCTGTATATTCATAATTTTCTTGTGGTTCTACTAATGTTGTACCTTCTGGAACATCTCCTTGTAATGTTACATTTGTAAGATCTTCACTTCCTACATTAGATACTTCAATTTTATATTTAATAACTTCTCCGTTTTTTACTGTACTATTAGATGCTACTTCTGAACCAGAAACTGTTGGAGTTAGTTTTGTTTCTAATTTTGGTCCTATTCCTGTTTCTAATTCTATAGTAGTCGCTTTCATTTCGCCTTCAGTTTTTGATAGGCTGTTTGTATATTGTACTGTATAGCCTTGTTTTGCTGATTGATTATATTCTAATAATTCTGGTATTTCTACTTTATATGTTCCTTTTATACTTGATTGTGCTTCTAAACTTGGTACATCAATTAAATATTTTCTTACTTTACTTGTATCTGTTATTTCTTCAGTCCAAGCATTTCCAGAATCTTTTACATCTGTAGTTGCATCTTCTTTTTCTGTATAATATATTTTTGCTCCATCTATACCTTCTAAAGTAATTCCCTCTAGTAATTTTATATCCATATTGTTTTCTTTATTTTTAGTTGGGAATGTTCCTATTATTTTAACATTTTCAATTGCATTTTCATTATTATTAACTATTTCTATTTCTGTCTCTAATTGTTTTGTTTTACTTCCTCTTGCCAATGCTACTTTTTTTGTTTCTTCTTGACCTATTGTCTCAACATTTAATTCCTTTATGCTGTTTATAGCAGTAACATCTTTTGGTGCTACAATTCTAATTTCTTTTGAATCACTATTTGTTTCTTCATTGTTTTGATATATCATAGTTATTTTAGAATCTTTTGTAGCAGATTTTTTATTAACATTAATATTTGCATTTACTACAATAACTGTTCCTTCAATACTTAAGTCTTTGTAATTCTTTTGTTCTCCTTCTAAATAAACTTTTAGAGTTCTTCCAGTTACTTCGTAATTTTTTACCTTTAATTCATTATCATAAATTAAATCTACACTATTTACTTTTATTTCTTCTACTTCTTCTGGTAATTCAAATGCAATTGTTGGATTTTTATATAAATTATATTGTTCACTATTTCCTTTTAATATTGCTTTCATTTCCACTGTATTATCAACAACTGTGGATAATGTTTCTTTATTTACTTCTAATCTTGCTTCTGTTTTTGATTCCACTAATTTTATTGTTGATTCTACTTTATTAGTAATTTCTGTATTATATCCATATTCAATAGTAGTATTAAGCTCTGTTGCTTTTTTTATTAAATCTTTGTTTTGATTTTCTTTTATAGTTTTAGTATGTACTAATTCTAAGTCTCCTTCTTTAATAGGTGCTGTTGTTTTTACTTCTATTGCACTAGGTTCTTTTCCTTCATAATCAATAACAATATTTTGATTTTCATCAACTTGTGTTGCATTATCTATTGTTGCAAGAACTTCACCATTTTCATTTGTTATTGTTATTTTTCCATTTTCTCCAAGTACTTTATCAAATTCTTCTTTTTTTATAGTAGTTTTATTGTATACAACATTTGCACTTGCTTCTTCATCATCACCTACATAGTTAGTTGCTTTTTCTGCAACTTTAATATAATCTTCAGCATTTGCTAAATTTACTGCAATTTTTGTTGTTTCTTCATAACTTCTATCTATTCCTGAATACAATTTTCCTTTATAAATTGAACTTTCACTATTTGATGCTGTTGTTTGTATTATAGCATCTTTTTCTTCACTTAATTGTGTTTTGTCTATAACTGTATTAGTTGAAAGCTCTTTTCCATCATATAATGTTACTTTTATTTCTGGTTGTAATGTAATATTATCTAATGTTGAATCTTTATCATAGATTAATGTCAAAACAACTTTTTCGTTACCTTCTTTTTTCCATAAAATGTTGTTTTGTTCATTTGGTTCATTAGTAAATTTAATTTCAACTGCAGATTCTTCATATTTATAATCCCAATGTGTCATAGTATTAAAATCTATTTTTTTCACTATAGTTGGTTGTTTATTATTTATAGTTGGTATTTTCATTTGAAGTTCCATTTCCTTTATAGGATAATTGTTTTCTTTTAATCCTAAAGCAACTTCTAATTGTACAACTCTTTTATCTTCTCCTGATACTTTCATTATTTTATTAGTTATAATATTTGTTGTACTTTCTATATTATCCACTGTGTTATTATCAACATATTCTAATTTTACTTCTCTTGAAGCTTTTATGGTAATATCTTTTTGTGTACTATCCATGTATTTACCATTTAAATTCAACTTACTTACCGCACTTAATAAACCTGCATCAAATATCTCCTTATTAACAGATTTGATTTTCAAATCAACTTGTGCTGTAGTTCCAGCATTTATTTGATTTAACACTATTTTACTATCTTCAATTTTGTTTATATATTGATTACTTTGCTGTGTGTCAATAGTAAAATTACTATTTTCCAAAGTAATTTCTCCATTAAAATATCCTTCTTTTTTTACATTAATTAATAAAGATAAGATATTCCCTTCCTTTAATTGTGCATCAAATTCTACATTTTGATGATTTGTAGCTATACTACTTGCTGCATAGCTTACTAATCCATAGCCAACGTAAATAAAGTTAGCCATAGTTAGAGTTGCCAACAATATAATGACTGTCACTATTTTTAATACTTTATTTTTCATAGTAATCCTCCTTAGATTATAATATCTCTATGTACCATTATAACTCTCTTTTCCATTTTTTTCAATACTTTTAAGCGTTTTTCGATACTTTTTATGTTAATTGTTGTTTTATTGTTACGGAAACACAATTTAATTTTATTTGTTATAAATATTACATTTTTGTATCTGTTTTATTACATTATAAATATATATCTGTTTTATGTCATAATTTAAGCCTCATTTCTTTGTAACATTTATACTTTTTATTTCATATAATAATACATAGTTAAGAGATTTATGAATATATTTATTTAAGAGGTGATATTTTTGAGCGACTTTAATTTTGATGAAAATACAATAAACAAATTAAAAAATATGATGAATAAGGGAGAACTTAATGATGTTATTTCTCAAATTCCCCCAGAAATGATACAAAATTTCTCTTCCATGATGCAAAATACTTCTCCTTCCCAAGGCCAATCAAATAATTCAAATACTAACGGAAATACAGAATCAGAGCAAAACTCTTCAAATAATTCTTTTAATTTTAACAATATAGATATGAATACTATTTTAAAAATGAAATCTGTTATGGAAAAAATGAACAACAAAAATGATCCAAGGTCAAATTTATTATATTCTTTAAAGCCCTATTTAAGAGAAGGTCGAAAAGAAAAATTAGACCAATATGCTAACTTATTAAATGTAGCTAAAATTGCTGAATTATTAAAAAATGATAATAAGGAGAATCCTAATGCCTAGTTTTCCATTTTTTAGATTTCCTTATCAAAATCAATATTATCCCTACTATACTAATTATAATAGACCTATAATTCAAAATACTAATAACTCAAATCCTAATATTAATTCAATTCCTTCAGAGGATTTTGAAAAAGAGCAAAAAGAAAATTCAGAGCAGAAAAAAAGATCATTTAAATATAATTCTTTCGGTCCAATTCATTTTGCAAATCCATTTGTTGAAACGAATTTAGATGAACCTATTTTAGAAATATTAGGAATCGAATTATATTTAGATGATCTTATAATACTTGGATTACTGTTTTTCCTTTACAAAGAAGAAGTTCATGATGAGATGTTATTTTTATCATTAATTTTACTATTATTAACTTAAGCTTTATTTATTCAATAACAATCTTATCTTCAACCACACTAATATATGCTTGTTTATGCAATGGTTCTTCTTCTCTGTCTATCTCTTTAACTATATTAGCTATTCTAACTTGTACAGCATCAAACAATCCAGCTGCAATTATAGCTTGCTTATTACCTTTTGCGCCTGCATGGGCTAAACCTCTAAGCGTCCCTAGAACTACAATATTATCAGATGCAATTACTTCTGCTCCAGAATTTACATCTCCTAATATTATTATGCTTCCTTCTGTTTCTAATTTTTGTCCAGAACGAAGAGAACCTCTATGAAATTTTGTCTCTGATATTGCTATTTTTCTTTCAAAAGTTTTCTTTATGCTAGATAACCCTAGGCTTTTTGGCATGTCAAAATCTATTTCAACATCTATCTTGTCTTTAATTATTTCTTGGATTTCATCAATTTCTTTATTTTTTAATACTTTTCCAGTTACTTTTATAGGTGTTTTTTCTTCTTTATATAATTTTTTTAACTCTGGAAGCTTCTTTTTCAATGCTTCTACAATATTTTCTTGTTCTGCATTTTCATTTAATTTTATTAAGATTTGGTCCTTTTTTAAATTAATACTTACACTACTACTCCTCATTTTTACATCCTTTCTTATTTATTTTTTAGTTTAATATTTGTACATATGGAGTTGCACTCATATCTTCTTCTACATTTTGAGTGTTCATTCCAAAATATTCAGCCATAATATCTCTAACTACTTCTGCTGTATAGTTTCCATGTCCACCATTTTCTACCATAACAACAATTGCTATTTCTGGATTTTCAAAAGGTGCAAAACCTACAAACCATGCATGTACTTTATTTCCTGCAGCTTCTGCAGAACCTGTTTTTCCTCCAACGCTAATATTAAAATCTTTAAATCTTACATATGCTGTTCCTCCTGAATCACTTGTAACAGATTTCATTCCTTCTAAAACAGCATTCAAATAGTTTTGATTGATATTTATTTCTTCTGAATTATCATCTTCTATTCCCAACTTGCTATTTACAAACTTATTAATTTCTTCTCTTGAAGCTTCTGAACCATCTGCATTTCTTATTGTCTTTATAATTGTAGGATCTATTTTATGACCTCCATTTGCAAGCATACTAATATATCTTGCCATTTGTATAGGACTAAATTCATTATCATATTGACCTATTGCAGATTGAAGAGTATCACCTGCGCTCCATGGTTCATTATTATGTAGTTTTTGTTTTGATTCTTTTCCAGACACCACTCCTGCTGTTTCTCCTCTTAGTTCTATTCCTGTTTTACTTCCTAATCCAAAATATTTAGCAAACCTTACTAAAGTATCAATTCCCATTCTATCTGCTGTTTCATAAAAGAAATAGTTACAAGATTTTTCAATTGCACCAGATACATCTAAATATCCATGTCCCCTATGATAATCTGTATAATACCAACATTTAGGTTGATAATCTCTATATTTTGTATAAATTCCTGTATCATTGATTTTAGTATTTGTATTTATAACTCCTGATTCTAGTCCAGCTATTGCTGTTACCATTTTAAATGTTGATCCTGGTGAGTAAGAATTTTGTATTGCTTTATTTACTAGTGGCTTTGCTTCATTGTTCGTATAATTATTCCATGCTTCTTGACTAATTCCTCCTACAAAGTCTGCCGGATTATAATCTGGATAACTAGCCATTGCAAGTATCTCTCCGCTATTTACATTCATAACTACACATGCACCAGCTTTTGCATCATATGCTTTTCCAAATCCACCACTTGCAATTTTTTGAATATTGGCTGCTAATGCATTTTCAGTTACTTTTTGTAAATTTGCATCAATTGTAAGTACTACATCAGAACCGGCCACTGCTTCCTCTGATATATATTCTGCAGTTGTAGTTCCTTCTACGTCCATATCTATTTGCTTTGTTCCATTTTTTCCTTTTAGATACTCTTCAAACACAGATTCAATTCCTGTTTTTCCAATAAGATCGTTTTGACTATATGTATTTTTTCTTGACTCATATTCTTCTGAACTAATTTGTGATGCATATCCTAATATATGTGATGCCAAATTTCCAGATGTGTATTCTCTTACTGGCTGTACTACAATATTTATTCCAGTAAATTTATCTGAACTTTCACTAAATTCTGCTACTGCTTCTCTTGGTATGTTTTTAGCAATAGTTACAGATTTTGTACTACTATATCCCTTTTGTGCCAATTCATATCTAATAGCAATAATTTTTCTTATTTCTTGTACATCATTTGTATTTTTTATTTTATATTTGTCTTTAAATTTGTAAAAAGCTTCTTCTGCCGTAATATTTTCGTTTAAATTATTTGACTTCTTCCATTTTTGAAGTGTCTCATCAGAAATTTTGAATTCAAATGGATCTATATTAATAGGAAATGAATCTACATATGATATTTCATACTTTTCCAATACTTCAATCATGTTTAATATATCTTGATTTAATGTATCATTATCGACTTTGCTTTTATACATTTCAAGTGAAAATTCCATTTTAGATGTTACAAGTGAAGTACCAGTTTTATCTAATATCGCTCCTCTAGATGCTTCTAAAACACTCTCTCTTGTAAGCCTAGTATTTGATTGTTCTCTATATTCCGCTCCATGAATAATTTGAAGGCTAAATAGTTTGACAATCAATATAATTCCTACTATATATATAATAACTGTTAAAATATTATATCTTAAATTAACATTTGCTACTTTTCTATTTCTCGCCAAACTTACACCTTCTTTCTATTTTTCTAATTATTAAAAATATCTAGTTAATATTTTATTTCCTTTATATTCATTTTCTATATAATATCCAAACTTTTGAATTAATGGGTATAAAATAATAGTCATTATTACATTGTAAATAGTTTCTATAATTAAGATTATTATAAAATTAAATATCTCAACATTTGTTGCTAAAAAAATGTAATTTAAGAAATACTTTAATACTTCAAATATTATAGTTGCTCCCGAAACCATGAACATAATTGTCATCCTACTATCTTTAGAAAAGTTTTTATCAAAAACTGCAGCTAAAAATCCTATAACTCCTAAAGTCCCCGCATAAATTCCTATTTTATTTCCTAATAAAAAGTCTAGTACAACACCTATTGCAACACCATATGCCGTTCCCATAGTTCTACTTGCAAATAATCCAATAAACAATACTAGAATCACAAATAAATTAGGCATTACTCCTGCTATATTGAACCAACTAAAAAAGTTTGATTGTAAATAATATATAATAATTGTTGTAACTATTAAAGCAATATTAATCACTGTCTTTTTCAATTTGTTCACCTCTCTTTTATTTATTTGTGATAACTAAAACTGTATCTAATTTATCAAAATCTACTGCTGTTTCTACTAACGCATATCTATCAGTCATATTCTGCGTATTTGTTACTTTTTTAACTGTTCCAATATGAATTCCTTTTGGATAAATTCCACCTAGCCCCGAAGTTTCAATACTATCTCCTTGTATAATATTAGCATCTGTTGGTATATACATTGCTTTTAATGATGATTTTTCATCTAATGTTCCCTTACATACTATACTATCTTTCGTTGTACTCATTGAGCAACTTACAGAACTTGCAGTGTCTATTATAGTTTGAACTTTCGCTGTCGTATCAGTTACTGAAATAACATGTCCTACTAGTCCTTCATTTCCGATTACTGTCATATTTTCTTCTACACCATCTTTTTTTCCTATATTGATTATAATTGTTTTTGAATAATTACTAATATCTTTATTAATTACATACCCTGGAATAGTTTTATATTCTCCATATTTCTCTGTTAAATTTAGATATTCTTTTAATGTTTCATTTTGTGTCTTTATATTTTCCAATTCTCTTAATGATTGTTCTAATTCACTATTCTTTTGTTTTAACTCTTTATTTTCATCTTTTAAATTATTTATATCTGTAAAAAATGTGTTATTTCCACCTAATTTATTTTTTAAGTATGTTAAACCATTTTGTATTGGCATAATTAAATTAGTAGCTGCATTTTCAATGAAATTACTATTTGTTTCACCATTTGAAAATATAACAACTAAAATTAGTATAATTATTGTTATTATAATTCCAATTATCCCATTCTTTTTATTTCTGTACATCTTTTACTCCTTTTTTTTTATAAAAATTTTTATAGTTTTTTATCTTCTACTTCTAGCATTAACAAGAACTCTTTTTAATCTTTCTATATCTTCTAAAGTTTTTCCAGCTCCTCTTACTACACAATCTAAAGGTTCTTCAGCTACATAAACAGGCATTCCTGTTTCTAAACTTAATAGTTTGTCCAAATTTTTAATTAAAGCTCCTCCACCTGCTAAAACTATACCTTTTTCCATTATATCTGAAGCTAGTTCTGGTGGAGTTTTTTCTAATGTCATTTTTACTACTTCTACAATTTTGTTAATTGATTCTTGAATTGCATCTTCTATTTGAACTGAAGTTACTGTTATATTTTTAGGTAAACCATTTCCCAAGTCTCTTCCTCTTATCTCCATTGAAGTTTCTGTCATTAATGGCATTGCACATCCAATTTGCATTTTTATTTGTTCTGCTGTAGTTTCTCCTATTGCTAAATTTTCTTCTTTTTTAATATAATTTACAATATCCTCATCTAACTCGTCTCCTGCAACTCTCAAAGAATGACTTACAACAATTCCTCCAAGAGAAATAACTGCTACCTCTGTAGTTCCTCCTCCAATATCAACAATTATATTACCACTTGGCTCTCCTACATCTAAAGATGCTCCAATAGCTGCTGCCATTGGTTCTTCAATTAAATACACTTCTTTTGCACCAGCTTGCAAAACTGATTCTTCCACAGCTCTTTCTTCAACTTCTGTAATTCCAGATGGAACTCCAACAACAACTCTTGGTTTTCCAATATTATATCTTTTAGCTACCTTTCCAATTATATTTTTAAGCATTAATTGTGTTGCTGTAAAGTCAGCAATAACTCCATCTTTTAAAGGTCTTACTGCTTTAATTTGTTCTGGTGTTCTTCCTAACATTTCTTTTGCTTCAGTACCTGTTGCCACAATATTTCCTGTTTTTCTATCAATTGCTACAACAGATGGTTCTTTTAATATAATTCCTTTTCCTTTTAAAGTTACTAAAATATTTGCTGTTCCTAAATCTATTCCAATATCTTTTGATCCCCACGTAAAAAATTTCATAAAATTCATTTTATCTAAACTCCTCCCTACTTGTCTTATATACCAATTTAAGAAAACATTTTTGAAAATATACTAGTATAATTCATATTACCTATAACCAAATGATCTAATAGTTGTATTCCCATTAGCTCAGATATTTCGTATAATTGTTCTGTAAAGACTATATCTTGTTTGCTTGGCGTTGAATCTCCACTAGGATGATTATGTACTACTATAATTTTAGGTGCTTTCATTTTTATTGGTTCTGATAAAATATCTTTTATTGAAACATTAGCAAAATTACTTCCACCTGTTGCTATATCTTTTATTTTTTGTATTTCATTTTTATTATTTAAAACAATAATTTTTACTTTTTCACTTTTTTCAAATTTCAATTCACTCATTAATATTTTAGCTAAATCATGTGGCTGTTTTATGGTTATAGCCTTATAATTTGATGTTTTAAACATTCTAATTGCTATTTCTGTTACGGCTTTTAATTGAATTGCTTTTACTTTTCCTATTCCCTTTATTTGCATTAACTCTTCTATTGATAGCGCTTGTAAATAAGATAAATCTTCTGTATCTGTATCATTTAATTTTAAAATTCTTTGTGCTAATTCTACTGATGTCTCATCCTTCGTCCCTGTTTTTATAATAATTGCTAATAATTCTGCATTAGACAATGTTTTTTCACCATATAATTCTAATTTTTCGTATGGTCTTTCTGATTTTGGTAATTCTTTCATTTTTATGGACAAAATATTTCCATTCCTTTCTTATCTAAATTGCCCCTATTTTGTCTTTTATATTTTTTTATATATAAATATTGCTAGTACCATACCTATAATACTTGATATACTTATTTTAAACATAAGTGCAAAAGTAATTTTAACAACACTTAAGTCTAAAACTATTGGATTTTCTAATCCAAAAACTTGATTATAAGAAAGCCACCAAAGCCAATCTACTTTAGATGCTAATTCTCCCAGCAATCCTCCTACCACTAACCCTGACAAAATAAATATTAGTAGTATCCATATATTTTTTTCTTTTGTTGCCATTATTTATACCTCCAAAAATTTTATTTTTCCTTACGGATATTCATTTTTAACACAGTAGTATTATATATTGAATTAGCAATTTTTTCAAGTAAATTTATGTAATTTCACTTGAATTATAAAATTTAATATGCTATATTAACAAAATCTAAAAATTTAATTACCAAAAATTATACATTTCAATATAATAATACTAGTAGTATAATATAATTAATAAGTATTTAAGGGGGATCTTATCTTTATGAAAATAGAAAAATTAACCGAAAATAAAATACGTGTCATTGTTAAGCCTTCAGATTTAGATATAAAAAACTTAGACATTCGTTCATTTATGACAAAGGCTTTAAAGGAACAAAACTTTTTTACAAATATGTTAAAAAAAGCAAAAGAAGAAGTTGGCTTTAATACTGATGGTTGCAAACTATTAATAGAAACATTTTCTTCATCTGATGATATTTTTATTTTTACCATAACAAAATATTCTCCTCAAGAATCTCAAAAAAATTCTAATGTTTCGAATAAAAAACTCACAGTAAAAAGAAAAACTGTAAACTTTTTATCTAATCAAGAAATTTATAGATTTACAAACTTTGATGAATTTTGTAATTTTTGTGAATGTATTAATAATACTGAAAATCTTGATATAAAAAGTTTATCTAAAAATATTTCATTATATTTATATAATGATACATATTACTTAATTATAAAGAACATCAATACTTCTTATCAATATAGAAAAACATTTTATTCTATAGCATCTGAATTTCTTACACCTTTTTCATGTTCAAATAGTTTTGAATCAAAATTACTCGAACACGGAACGGCTATTATGAAAAAAAATGCTATTACAAAAGGAATTGATTATTTTATTTCTAAATGACATAAAAGGCGGATATGATTTATATACCCGTCTTTTTATATTAATAAACATAGTTTTGTGGATTATACGCTACTCCATTTACTCTTACTTCTAAATGCAAATGTGGGCCAGTCGAATTTCCTGTTGAGCCTACTGCAGCAATAGTTTGTCCTTGTGATACGGTAGTTCCTGCAGATACATATAATTTACTACAATGTCCATAATAAGTTTGTACTCCATTTGAATGAGTAATAACTATCATATTACCATATGATCCTTTATATCCTGAAAAAGTTACTGTTCCTGATGCTGCTGCTTGAATTGGTGTTCCTGTAGAAGTCGCAATATCTAATCCCGTATGTGAAGATCTTCTTATTCTACTTCCTGCTCCAAATCTAGATGTTATAATACCAGATACAGGTCTAATCAAAGAAATTCCAAGACTTGTTTTCGCTGTAGATGTAGTTAATGCTGTATTTACACTTCCTGTCGCAGCATATTTATTAGTAGTTGATGTTTTATTACTAGTTTTAGCTACTGTTACTTTTTTAGGTTGTTCTACATATAATTTTGATATTGCTTCTTCTGATGATATTAAATCTTTTATATCAGTCTCATATTTCTCTACTATAAATATTTTGTCCATATTAGTACTATTTTTTTCTTTTAATGTATTAACAACTCCTTCTGCTTCTTCGAAATTTGAAACATATAATTTTTCTTCTTCGTTTTCCGCTATTGCATAATATCTATAATAAGTCGTTCCTTCTTCTTTTATTTTATTAAATATTTCATCATCGTTTGTCACTATATCTTTTTTTAGCAAACATAATTTATATTCTGGAAGATCAGCTAACTGTACAAATGCAACATTTTTATTAGTCCCATCTCCATTTTCAACATAATCATTAATTTTATGTTGTAGCTTTGTTCTATCGCCAGTATATCCTACTTGTTCTCCTTTTATAAATACGCTATATGTTGGTTTGTAGAGAAAAGCAATTATACCTACAATTAAAAAAGCTGCTATCATAAAGAGAATTGTGAATTTAATTCCTCTTCTCGTATGTACTAATACTTTTTTAAACATTATTCTTTATCTCCTTTGTATCTTTATACATAATTATACTTTTTTTGTAATCATATTGTAATATTTCTTTTTTTGCAAAGAGACTGCTTCTCTAATTTCCGTAAATTTTTAAGCTTTTCTTAATATTATCTTATTTTTATTCCATTTATCTCTCATTTTCACTTTAAGAAAGTACTATTATTTTTATTAGCGTTATAAAACTCGACTAAAAAACAAATCGAAAACCTGTATAATTTATATTAATTTTATATTTAGCTTTCCACAATTTTTTTGCTTCAATCTTATACAAGTAAAGTTGTGTTCAACATTTAAATAAGCTAAAATTTTAAATTCTATTTATAAAATTTAGAATTTAAAACTCTAGCTCTAGTTAATATTCTATATATTATTGTTGCACTTCATTTTTAACAGTATTAATTTCTGTTACACTTGCTTTTTGTGCAGGAACGTAATATCCCTTTGCTTGAGCTATTTTAAATAACTCATATTGAAAACTTTCATCATTATTTCTAATTTGTTGAAAAGCTTGTCTTAATTGCATATTTTCAGCTTCTGATATTGCTGTTTGATATGCTGTTAAATCAGATTTTACACCAGCTAAAATGTCATTTACCATTACTTTTTCGTCCATGTTTATTCTCCTTTCTACTAATTATTTAAAAAACTTATTAGTTTTTGTTTTGTGTTTAATGCATCTTGTGCGGATTTTGCAAACAATTGCTTAATTTGTGGGTCAACAGCTTGTGAAGAATAAGTGTTCAATTTTTGGTAAGCATTTTCATGTGCACCTATTAAATGTCTTAAATTTTGTAATTCCATTTGATTTAAATCTGCCATTTTTATACTTCCTTTCTTTTTGTTATTCTTAAATTATATTTTCCATTTTTAATTTTTTTATTCAAAACAAAAACATTATTACTTTTTTAACTCAAAAATATTTTAAGTTTCGGCTTTTTTGTTGTATAAGAGGACAATGGGCGATAAATCCATAATTTATCACCCATTACCGTTTTATACAATAAAAAAGTAAAACAAAAATTTTGTCTTACCTTTTATTACTTTATCCTATTATTTCTAAATTAGCAAATTTGGCCATAAGCCTTTTATGACCTACTTTATTAAAGTCAATATCAACTTTTAAATCTTCTCCTTCTGGTTCTACTTGATTAATAATTCCCTCTCCAAATTTCTTATGAAATACTTTGACTCCTGATTTATATTTTGATAAATCTATATTACTTGTTGATTTTTTTGATAAATTATTTAAAAAACTTTCTGCAGTTCTAAACATAAATCCATTATTAGTATTATTAGAACTTGCTGCTACAGTTGCTTTTTGTTCTTCTATTTTATATGTTTTAATATTACCGTTATTTCTACTTCCATAACTCCATGTATATTGTGAATCTTTAAACATTTGCTCCTTATTTTTAGTTTCTCCGAAAGCTTCATCATATCCTTCTAATAATTCCTGTGGAATTTCATTTAAAAATCTAGAAACTGGATTATAACTAGTAGAACCAAAAATAGTTCTTTGCTTACTACAAGTCAAGAATAAATTTTCTTTTGCTCTTGTTATTCCTACATAACATAAACGTCTTTCTTCTTCTAATTCTTTTGGCTCAGAAATAGATTTATATCCTGGGAATATTCCTTCTTCCATTCCTACTAAAAATACAACTGGGAATTCTAGACCTTTTGCACTATGTAAAGTCATTAATGTTACATATTCTTCTCCTTCTTCTAAATCATCTATATCGCTAGAAAGAGTTATTCCTTCTAAAAATGTACTTAAACTATTTTCAGCTTCTTCCTCTTCAAATTCGATGGCAACTGTTAAAAATTCGTCTAAGTTTTCTATTCTATTTTCAGCTTCTACAGTATTTTCGTTTTCTAATGCTTTTGTATATCCTGATTTTTTTAAGGTTAATTTTATTAACTCTGAAATTGTTAATTCATCTTTTTTTGCTTTTAACTCTTCTATACAATTTATAAACTCTCTAGAATTTAAATATACTCTATTTAATCCATATTGTTCTGCATTTTTTATTATTTCATACATTGATATTCCATTTGCTTCTGCAAGTTGTTCAACTTTATCTAAACTAGTTTTTCCAATACCTCTTTTAGGTTCATTAATAATTCTTTTTAAACTTAAATTATCATTGCTATTTTGAATTAATCTTAAATAAGCAATAATATCTTTAATTTCTTTTCTTTCATAGAATTTTAATCCACCAATAATTTTATATGGAATATTTTCTCTCCTTAAGATATCTTCAATTGCTCTTGATTGTGTATTCATTCTATATAATATTGCAAAATCTGAATATTTATAATATTCTTCTCTTCTTAAATGTTCCATTTGCTCTACAATATATGTGCCTTCATCATATTCATTTTGTGCTTGATATACTCTTGGTAAATTTCCTTCCTCGTTTTGTGTCCATAACTCTTTTTTATATTTTACTTCATTATTTTTAATTACACTATTTGCTGCTTTTAATATGTTTCCTGTACATCTGTAGTTTTGCTCTAATTTTATAATCTTTGTTCCTGGAAAATCTCTTTCAAAATTTAATATATTAGAAATATCCGCACCTCTAAAACTATAAATACCTTGATCATTATCTCCAACAACTGTTATATTTCCATTTTTAGAAGCAAACATTGTAACTAAAGTAAATTGTGCCTTATTAGTATCTTGATATTCATCTACTAAAACATATTTAAATTTATTTGAGTAATATTCAAGAACATCTTCATTTTCCATTAGAATTTTTATTGTATAATTTATAATATCATCAAAATCAATAGCATTATTTTCTCTTAATCTCTTTTGGTATAAATTATAAACAGATGCAATCTTTTCTTTTCTAAAATCTCCATTTGCTCTTGCTTGGTATTGTTCTGGCTCTAGCATTTCATTTTTTGCATTACTAATTTCAGAAAGAACCGCTCTATCTGTAAACATTTTATCATCAATTGCTAAATCTTTTAAACACCCTTTTACTAATGTCTTTTGGTCAGATGTATCAAAAATAATAAATGAAGAATCAAATCCAATTCTATCAATGAATCTTCTTAGAATTCTAACACAAATAGAATGGAATGTACCCATCCAAATATCTTTTGCAGCTTCTCCCACTAAGCCCTCTATTCTTTCTTTCATTTCATTTGCAGCCTTATTAGTAAAAGTAATCGCTAATATATCCCAAGGATGAACGCCCTTTTCTCCAATTAAATAAGCTATCTTATGTGTTAATACCTTAGTTTTACCACTTCCAGCACCAGCTATAACCAAACAAGGTCCTTCTGTATTAACCACAGCCTCATATTGTTTATCATTTAATCCTTTTAAAATATCTTGCATCAAATCTTCCTTTCTCGAAACACAAGGGACAGGTCTCAAATGTCTCATTTTTATGTCGTTTTTTGTCGCTTTTCTTGTTTAATTCTATATATTTCTTTTTTTTAATATTTTAATTTTTTATGTTTTTTCAAATGTCTGTTTGCATTTTACTATATCCCTATATAAAAAGCAAGTGAATTTTAAAAATTACTTGCTTTTGTTGTTACAGTTAAGTAAGAAATGTTTATATTTCTTATATTTTTAAATTATAGTGTTGTTGCAAAAATCCCTATAATAAATCCTATCATATTTCCAAGTGCTGTCATCCTTCCTTGATAAAGTTTATTAGATTCTGGTATAAGTTCTCCGAGATACAATATATAACATTGCTCCTGCTGCAAAACTCAAACATATTGAAATTACAACTTGTGATATAGATCCAATAATTGCTCCAAAAAACGCTCCTATACCTGTAGTAATTCCTGATAATATAACATAAAAAATCACTTTTGATATTTTCATTCCTCCATTTTTCATTGGTACCGCCATTGATATACCTTCTGGTATATCATGTAAGCAAATCGCTATTGCTAAACTTAATCCAAGCTTTAATGATGCTTCAAATCCTGAACCAATTGCTAAACCTTCTGGGAAATTATGAATAGCCAAACCAATTGACACAATAATACCAGTTTTTAATAAATTATTTTCCATACCATTAGTTTTAGAATTTACACTAAACTTTTTTTCTACTAATATATCACAAAAAATCATAGACACAATGCCTATAATCGTTCCAATAATCACATTAACAATATTACTAATCCCTAATGCTTCTGGTAATAAATCAAAACATATAACAGACATCATAAGACCTGATGCAAATGCTAATATAAAACTTAAAAATTTATTAGAATGTTTTTTAATTACCACTCCTATTATACCACCTAATGTAGTTCCAAATGTTCCAAAAAATAGTCCTAAAATAGTTGTCTTTAATATCTCCATAATCCACCTCTTTATATTTTTTATAATACAAAAACAAACTCTCTAAAATATCCTTTATTCAAGTCTATTTTAAAGAGTTTATTTTTATTACTCTTACTTCTTATTATTACAACCTTGGTGGTAATTCCATTTGTTTTATTATATTTCCATCAACATCTTTTAAAATTAATTCTTTATCTGTGAATATCAAATAACTATGTTTAGAATTTCCTCTAGGCAAAGAAATTGAACCTGGATTTGCAAATATGATTCCATTTTCTTCTATAATAAATCCTTCATGAAAATGTCCATACATCATTATATCCATTTTTATACCTAATGGAGGCAATCTATCCATATTATATTTATGTCCATGTGTCAAAAATACATTATAGCCATTAATATTTATTTCTACATTTTCTTTAAAATCAAATTCAGATATTGTCTGATCTACTTCGCTATCACAATTTCCTTTTATCACAATTAACTTCTCTTTTAAAGAATTTAATATTTTTGCTACTTCCATTGGTTTATATTCTTGTGTTAATTCATTTCTCGGTCCATGATAATATAAATCTCCTAATACAATAATCTTATCCGGTTCTTCTTTTTTATTTATTTCTTTTATCTTTTTAGCATAATAGCTTGAACCATGAATATCTGATATAACTAATACTTTCATAAGAGGCTTCCTTTCAATCTGTTTTACTCGTCTCCCTTTAATCTTTCTGCTCTATCAGCAGCAATCAAATTGTCTATCATTTCATCAATATCCCCATTTAAGAAATTCTCCATCTGATATATACTCATTCCTATTCTATGATCTGTAATTCTTCCTTGAGGATAGTTATAAGTTCTTATTTTCTCACTTCTATCTCCGGAACCAACTTGAGATTTTCTACTATTTGCAATTTCACTATCTTGTTTTTGTTTTTCTATTTCATAAAGTTTTGTTCTTAACATTTTCATTGCATTATCACGATTTTGGAATTGTGATCTTTCAGTTTGACACTCAACAACAATTCCTGTTGGCTCGTGTATAAGTCTTACGGCTGATGAGGTTTTGTTTATATGTTGTCCTCCAGCTCCTGATGAACGGAAAACTTCCATTTTTATATCTGCAGGATTTATTTCTATTTCAACATCTTCAACTACTGGAAGTACTGCAACAGTAGCAGTTGAAGTATGAATTCTTCCACTACTTTCTGTATCTGGTACTCTCTGAACTCTATGAACTCCACTTTCAAATTTTAATCTACTATATACACCTTTACCAGTAATCATGAAAGATATTTCTTTATATCCTCCTAGCCCTGTTTCGTTTTCATTTAATATCTCTAATTTCCAATGTTTCTTTTCTGCATACATAGTATACATTCTGAATAATGTTCCTGCGAAAAGTGCTGCTTCTTCTCCTCCAGCTCCTGCTCTTATTTCACATATTATATTTTTATCATCATCTGGATCTTTTGGTATAAGCAAAACTTTTAGTTCTTCTTCCAATTTTGGTAATTTTTCTTTACTAGCATAATATTCTTCTTCTGCTAGTTCTTTCATATCTGGGTCTTGCATTAACTCTTCTGCTTCTTCCATTGATTGTTTTATTTTTTTATATTCTCTAAACTTTAGAACAATCTCTTCCATACTTGCATGTTCTTTCATAGCTTTTTGCCATTCAGTTTGATTTGCTATTACTTCTGGATCTGATATTATTTTTGTTAATTCCTCATATCTCTTTTCCACAGCTTCTAATTTTTCAAACATATAGATCTTTCCTTTCTTTTTTTGCTTAGGCTATTATACTATAATTTTGTACTTTTTACAAGTCATTAACTTTTTAAGTTTATAGTTCAATCAAATTATAAGGTACTTTTATTTTTTCTAATATTTCTTTTTCACGATTTGTACAAGTAAATAAAATGATTTGATGTGTTTTATATTTTTCATCTAAATATTTTAATATGTTTGTTAAACGTTCTGTATCATAATAAGCAAAAGCTTCATCTAAAATTATTGGCAAATTCTCTTCTGATAATTCATCTATCATAGAAAGTCTTAATGATAAATATAATTGATCTATTGTTCCAATACTTAATTTTGATGCCGGAACATAATTACCACTTTCTAATTCAACTATTAAACCTTGTTCATCATTAAACATAATTTTTGAATATTTTTTTTCAGTTATTTCAGAAATATTTTTAGATAACTCTTGTGTAAACTTAGGGGTTACCGTATTTCTCATTTCTTCATAAGATTCAGCTAATATTTCTTTTGCCAATTCAAAACTTAAATTCAATTTATTTAAAGTTGACATTCTTTCGTTATTGTTAACTAATTCTTCTTCGATTTTTGATAGATTATCTAATTTAGGTTCTATATTTTTTTTATCTAATTCTAATGTATGTGATCTGATTTTTTTATTATTTATTTCATTTTGTAATTTTTCGATTTCATAATTTATATTTTCTAAATTAATAAAATTAATAATTTCACTTTTTTCTATTTTATTTAAATATTTATTTTTTATTTTTTCTTTTTCTAAATTTATTTTTAAATTTAAATTAGATTTTAAATTATTTATTTCTTTTTCTAAATTATTATTATTTTTCTCTAATAAATTAATTTCATTATTTAAATTATTTATTTCCAAATTTATTTTCTCTATATTTTTTAAATTATTTTCATCAATATTTTTTTGTTTTTTTATTTTTTTATTTAATTTATTTTTTGAAATAATAAAATAAATTAAAGTCATTGGTACTGTAAGCAGAAAAATATAATTAATTAATTTATTTTTTATAAAAATAAATTGTAAGAAATTAATAATTAATAAAAAAATAAATACTATTATTATTTTTTTATTTAATTTATTTTTTTCGTTATTTATTTTTTTATTATTTTTTGTTTTTTCATTATTTATTTCAAAAATATTTTTATTTTCATTTTTTATTTTATTTATTTTTTCTTTTATTAATTTTATTTTTTCTATATTTTCTTTTTTTATATTTTCTTTTATTTTTATTTTTTCTTTTTCTATTTTTTCTTTTTCATTTATTATTTTTATTTCTTTTAATAAATTATTTTTATTATTTAAATCTGAAATTTCTTCTTCTAATTTATTTTTATTTTCTTCTATTTCATATTTAATATCTTCATATTTTTCTAATTCTTGTTTTTTCTGTTCTAAATCTTCTATTTTTTTATTAATTATATTTATTGGTTTTTCCCTAGATCTTTGTGTTCCTATTTCATCTAATAACCTTCTATTTATTCTATCAATAGCTCTTTTATATGAAACATTATCGTCTCCTGTTCCCACCAAATTTGCTATTTTTTGAACTAGTATATTTTGTTCCTGCTTACCTAACTTTACCTCTTGTTGGCCAACAACAACGGTAGATAAAAATAATTCTTCATCTACTTTAGTTTGTTCATAAAAAAATTCATTTCCTTTTGATTTATCAATATTAAATTCTTTTGAAATATCCTCCATATTTTCATTAAATATTTTAGGATTTTTTTTCTTAAAATCTCTATAAATTTCATATTTATTTTTATTATTTAATTCATATTCTAATTTTCCAGAAAATTCTTCTCCTAACCAAGGTGTATATTTCTCCACGTCTGAATATTCTTTTCCTTTTTTATTTTTTGAAATTCCATAAAATGAATTTACAATAAAATTTAATAAAGTAGATTTTCCAGATTCATTTTTTCCATATATAATATTAATTCCATCTTTTAATTCAATTTCTTTTTCTTTTAATTTTCCATAAGAATTAATTTTTATTTTATTAATTTTCAATTTTTTCTCCTATTCTAATGCTTCTAATCCAATCTCTATTGCCTTTTCTATTATATTTTTTTCGTCTTTTGATATATTTTTATTTTGTGATTTCTCAAGCATTTTTTTTACAAATAATCCTTTTAATGTAGTTGTATTTGATAATTTTTCTAAATCATATGCTATTTCAGTTTGATCTTTAATTTTTATTATTCTTTGATTATCAATATACTTTAATATAGTGTATTTATCTATCTCAAAATTTCTATTTCCTATTAATAAAAGTTCTACATATTCATCTTCTTTTATTTCTAATTCATTTATATTTTCTATTAATTCTTCTTTTGAAAACATATTTGTTACATCTATACTTTCTTTTACAAATTGTTCTTCATCTAATGGTACAAAAGTAAGATTTATATTTTCTTTTTCTAATTCTCCTACTATCATTCCATGTTTTCCTGGCTCATCAAAGCCTAATGAAACAGTAGAACCTGGATATGCTATTCTTTGTTGCTCCTCTGTATTAAAATCTAATTTATGAATATGTCCTAATGCTATATAATCAAAATTTTTTTCTTTTAATTTTTTTGATGATAATATATTATAATTCTTTTCTACATTATTTCCTGCATCTAATGTAGCATGTGTAATTAATATATTTATTTTTTCTTTATTTTCTATTTCTATATTTTCTATGTTTGAATTATTACAATAAAAATCATCAAATCCAAATCCATATATATCTGCTTCTGGTAATTCTATTTTTTCTATTTCTGAATTAAATATTTTTACATTTTCATTCCAATTAAATTTATTATAATAAGAATTTTTAAGATATGGATCATGATTTCCCGGAGCTATAAAAATTTTAGTTTCTGGGATTTCCTTAAATAATTTATTAATATATTCTATTGTAGATTGCCTTACATATTTATGCTCATATAAATCTCCTGAAATAAAAAAATATTTTATATTATTATTTTTTATATATTCTATTATTTTTTTGAACACTTTTCTTTGTTCTAATCTCCTTAAATCTCCTAATATATCTTTATCTGATAACTTTACAAATGGACTATCAAAATGCATGTCTGCAATATGTACAAATTTCATTTTTTCTCCTTATTTTTCTTAATATACAAAAAATAATCATTTAAATTATGATTATTTTCTTGTGCTTATTCTACTATATATTTTTTACTTTTTCAATAGAATTTGCGAATTTTATTTCGGTATTTTATTGTGGAATATTTAGAAAAATCAAGCTTAAACCACTTAAAATTCAAACAAAATTGAAAAAAAACGCATAAGAAATTAAATTCTTATGCGCTTACATATATTTTATTCGTCATCATCTTCAATTGGTCCAAATAATTCATCAAACTTAGCTTCCAATTCTTTTTGCAAATCATAAGTATCATCATCTTCTGATTCTTGTGGTAAAACTGGTGCCTCATCTTCAAAACTATTTAAATCCAAATTCTGTGGTTTTAATTCTTCATTCTTTTTTTCTGGTTGTGGTGCATTATTTTCATCTTCAAACAAATCATCTAAAGACTCCACTTTTAAATTTTGCACTTTCTCTTCCGTTTTATCTTCTACATATGGATTATAAGGATTGTATTTTCTCCAAGTTCCTCTATCAATCTCTCCAATATCATTATGACTTATTTCTAATTCAGCCATTTTTTTAGCCATTGGATGTTTAAAATAATAAAATTTATTAGCCTTTACCGGTTTTATTCCTTTTTCAAAAATAATACATAAATCATTATCTAATCTACGTAATTCATCTGGTGTCATTAATGCTCTTGCCATAACTTGATCTGAAACTGATTTTCCTGTTTTCCAATTTTGCCTATCTCTATTAACAGATATACTATCTCTCTCAATAGTCTTTTCTCCTAAGGCTTTTGAAAAATATTCAACTGTTTTATAAGAGTTACTTCCTAAAAATACATGTGTATCACAGTTTCCCATTATAGTTTCATAAGATTTTTCATAAACCGCCTCTAATTGATCTATGTTTTGTAAAATAACACTAAATGATATTTTTCTACTTCTTGATGTTGATATTTTTTTATCAAAATCAGGTATTTTTCCTATATTAGCAAACTCATCTAAAATAAAGAATGTTTGCTCTTTTAATTTTCCTCCATTTTGATCTGCATAATCATACAATTGTTGTATCATCTGTGAGAAAAATATTGTAAGTAAGAAATCATATGCTGTATGCGTATCTGATGATATTACATATACAGCTGTTTTTCTATTTCCTATTTCTTCAAAATCTATTGTATCTGTTGATGTTAGTTCTGCAATTTCCTTTGAATCAAACTTACCTAATTTTGATTGCAATGTACTTAATATAGAGCCATATGTCTTTTCAGGTGCTATTTCAATTGATTTATAATACATCCTAGCAGGATGATCATATGGTAATTTACTAATTAATTCTGTAAGTAAATTGCCTCCTCCATTGCTATTAGCAGCTCTAACTAATTCAGCACAGCTTGCTAGATTCTGTTCTTCTTCTGGTCTAGTCGCAATTAAATAATATATTAATGCTTTTAATAACATTTCTGCCATATCATCCCAATATGGATCTGATTTTCCACCTTCTGCTTGTTGTCCTTTTACTATTGTATTAGCAATAACATCTACATCAAGTTCTGATGAAATATGCATTAATGGATTATAACCATCACTATATTGTGGCCTTACTAAGTTTAATACTTTAATTTCATATCCTTTTGACTTTAAATATCCTGCTGTTCTATCATATAATTCTCCCTTTGGATCTGTAAAAACATACGAGCCTAAACATTGATATGCATTTGGAATTGAATATGATGCTGATTTACCAGAACCTGATCCGTCCAACAACTAGTACATTTACATTTCCTCGTTTATCTACTGGCAAATAATTATTTTCTGCAAGAACAATTCCCTTATTTTTATCTAATATTTTATATTGTTCTCCTCTTTGACTCCAATCACTAGAACCATGTTCAATATCTGAATATTCATTTTTAGGAGCTGATTTTACAAATCCTATAAAAAAGAATAATGAATAAAATATAGTTACAATTAATAATGTTGAAAAATAATTTCCAACTGCTCCTTCTGTAAAGATACTACCAAATGTCGCAAATGGATTAGTTATTGACTTTATTAACATCTCTATAAATATTTGCAAATCAAATGTTCCATTTGCTATTGACATATGATAACTATATGCAATAGGCGAAACAAATACTATGGCTATAAATATCCATAGTATTGCAAATATTATAAAATTCTTTCTATTTCTTTTAATAGCTCCCTCTACTTTGTAGTTCATAAAATTCACCTACTCTTTTGTAAATTATTTATCTTTTATTGTCTTTCCTCTTTTTCTATTCTTGTATTATTTTCTGCTGATATACTCATACAACTAATTCCTAGCTCTGTACTTATAGGGTCTACTGGTCTTTTTACAGAATTTGTTACTTGTGTCTTTTTCTTGTTTGACATTTTTTCATTTAGTAATCCTAATACTACTGGATTTATTGCAACAATTGTTATTCCTTTATCATCTTTTCCAGCTGCTCCTTCTATAGCTTCTACCGGTATTTGTGTATCCCTTTGTTTTTTATTTGCAGTCATAACATTTCCTCCCTATCCTTCATCTCTTATTTCGAATGCGAAATAAGATTTATATGGTTTTAACTTACATTTTCCTTTAACTTCATTTGTTTTTTCATCAAAATAAAGCACAGGCTTTACCTCTTCTGTAGTTTCTGGATCTATAATAGATATAGGTCTTTTAAAGTTTGGTGTATATTGAAAGTCTTTATATTCTGTTTCTTGTTCAGAGTATAATGTATTAAATTTAAAAGGTGTAGGTTTTTTAGTAATTTTAACTTCATCTCCAAGCAAAATACCATTATTAATAACCACCTTATCTTTTGCAAAAGACAAAATAATAAGCTGATTACCATCTTTTTGTGGCTCATCTACGTAAAAAGTCTTTTTATTATAATTTCCTACAATCTCTTCAGTGTGGTCTAACCTTTCTACTGTATATTTAGGATACTGATTTAGATATTCTTTTTTTGTTTTATTTACTTGATATATTACTGTTTTTACTCCATCTGGATCTGTTATGCTAAAATGTTTTCCTTGCATAGTTTCCATTTATACTTACACCCCGTTTCTATGTTTTAATCCATAGTTTGTCTTTTGTTACACTACTAATTACAATTATAGCTAAAAAAGCTACTTTTGTCAACATTTATGTAAAGTTTTATTTTCTTGGATTAAAATTTGATATTTCATTTAATTTTTTAAATATTTTTTCTTCTTGTTGTGTCAATTGTTTTGGTACTACAATTTTAATTTCTGCCACTAAGTCTCCTCTTGTTGTTTTACTAGATTGATATCCTTTATTTGGTATTCTTATTTTTTCTCCGCTTTGTATTCCTTGTGGTATATATACTTTTGTTTCATCATCAATTGATTGTACTATTGCTCTTGTTCCTAAAGCAGCTTCCCAAGGTGTCAAAAGTAAATCTGTATATAAATCGCATCCTTTTAGTTTAAATTTATTATCATCTTTTACTTTAACTTTTATCAATAAATCCCCGCTTTTTCCACCATCTCTCCCTGGTTTTCCTTGTCCAATTAATCTGATTTTCTCTCCATCTCTAATTCCTTGAGGTATTTTCAAAGTTAAATTTTTAGGTTGTCCTTCCATATTTTTTAAAGATATTTGCTTGTCCAAACCATAAAAAGCTTCATATATACTAATGTTAATTTCTGTTTCTACATTTTCACCTTTTACTGGGTTCTTACTTTTAGAAAGTTTATCTTTTTTTTCTATGTTATCAACATTTCCTAAAAAAATATTAAAAATTGCTCCTTTTTCCTCTTTACTTGAAAAAGCTTTTTTTCCTTTCGCAAATTTAGAATTCCAAATTCTATCATATTTTCTTTTAGATGATGGAACTGATAATGTTTTATATGCTTCATTTATATCTTTTATTTTTTCTTCTGCTAATGTATCCCCGACATTTAAATCTGGGTGATATTTCTTAGCTGCTTGTCTATAAGCTTGTTTTATTTTTTCAATTGAAACGTGGCTTGTTTCTAAATCTAATATTTTATAGTAATTTTTAAAAACCATTTTTAACATCCTCCCTAAAATCAGGTATGCTTATTATATCATAAAAATAAAAAAAATCCATAGTTTTTATGCTTAAGTTTCAATATTTCTGTCACAGTTCATAAAAAAAAATTATAATGTCCAAACTCTGGCTCCAACTATAACACTTAAATTTTATTTAATGACGTTTGATTGGAATGAAAAATAGAAAATCTTTTACAAGAAAATGAGTAATGTTCACGGGCAAAATTATTATTATATGAATTTTGAGCCAGAGTTTGGATATTATAATCATTTCTTACTGAACTGTAACATATTTTTCTTTGCTCAACTCTATCAACTTATTTAGCAACTCTTTATAACTAACTCCACTAGCCTCAAATAACTTTGGATACATACTAATACTAGTAAACCCCGGTAAAGTATTAATTTCATTAATATAAATTTTATTTGTTCCATTTTCAATAAAAAAATCTACCCTTGACAATCCTTTTCCATCTATTGCTTTAAAAGCCTTTATTGCTTGGTTTCTAATTTCAACTGACAACTCTTCTGAAATATTGGCTGGTATTTCTGTTTTAGATTCTTCATTATTATATTTTGCATCATAACTATAAAATTCTTCTGCAGATTTTACTTCTCCAACACAAGAAGCCGTTACCTCTTCATTTCCAAGCACAGCACATTCTACTTCTCTTCCTATAATACCTTCTTCTATTAATATCTTATTATCAAACTTTGAAGCATACTCTATTGCCTGTTTTAACTCTCCTTTACTTTTTGCTTTATTTATTCCAACACTAGATCCTGAATTAGATGGTTTAATAAACATTGGAAATTTTAAATTTTTAAAAATCTTTTCTACCATCCCATCTAAGGTCATTACTTGTTCATTAAATTTACTATCCATATAAATATATTTCTCATTATATTTTCTGACATATTCGTATTTTGCTTGATTTAATCCAGCTTTTTCAAAAATAATTTTTGTATAAACCTTATCCATTCCTACGCTAGAAGCTAAAACTCCACATCCTACATATGGTTTTTTTAACAATTCAAACAACCCTTGTACTGTTCCATCTTCTCCATATAATCCATGTAATATAGGAAATAAAATATCCAATTTTTTTAAATAACCTATAAGATCTGATATTCTATTTTTCTTATCAACCTTTTCTCCTAATTTTCTTTCTTCTTGTAAGTCACTATATTCATACCAAATTCCATTTTTATCAATATAAATAGGATATATCTCATATTTTTCTCTGTCCAAATTCTTTATCACTGAATTTGCTGATACAACAGAAACCTCATTTTCTGTTGACATCCCTCCAAATATCACTCCTAATCTTTCTTTTTCCATAAACTTATCATCCTTTCTGCTAATTCATAGAATTTCATTCCATTAGAGGCTTTCAATAAAACCACATCTCCTGGTTTTATTACCTCTTTTAATACTTCTAAAATTTCTTCTTTATTTTCTAAATAATACACGTTTTCATCTTTCATTTTTTCTTTTGCTTTTTCTATAATATATTTTGAATTAGTTCCACTACATATTAATATATCAATTTTATTTTTAATTACTTCTTCTCCAACTTTTTTATGTAATTCCTTAGAATATTTTCCTAATTCAAACATATCCCCTAATATAGCAATTTTTCTATTTTCTTTAAATTCTGATAAAACTCCTAATGATGCTTTCATTGATTCTAGACTCGCATTATATGCATCATTAATTACTTTAACACCATTTTCTAGTTCAGTTATATCCATTCTTTTTTTAGTAAGTTCAAAACTTTCAATTCCCTCTTTTATCTTTTGATTATCAATTTTCAAAACTTTTCCCACCATTGCAGCACATAAGCTATTTAAAATAAAATGTTCTCCTCCGACTGGTACATTAATGGTTTCTTCTTTTCCATTTAATTTCAAATCAAATTTACTATTTGAACTTTCTAATTTAATATTCTTTGCATTTAAATCACTTTTTTCTTTTATTCCATATGTTTTTATATTTAATTTATCTTTATTCTCTTCATACCAATTATGTAATAAATCATTATCATTATTAATTATAACAACTGGATTTTCACATCCCTCTAAAATTTCTAGTTTAGCTTTTAAAATATTCTCTCGAGATCCTAAATTTCCTATATGAGAAGTTCCTATATTTGTAATAATACAAATTGTTGGCTTTGCAATAGATGTAAGTAAACTAATTTCTCCAAAATGATTCATTCCCATTTCTAATACCATAGCTTCCTCATTTTGCATTTTTAAAATAGTAAATGGCAATCCTATATTATTATTATTATTTCCTAATGTTTTTAATGTTGTATATTTTTTATTAACTACATTTGCTACAATATCTTTTGTACTAGTTTTTCCCACACTTCCTGTAATAGCTATAACTGGTATATTATATAAGCTTCTTTTATATTTTGCTATACAATATAATGCCTCTAATGTATCTTCAACTTCTATAATAATTTTATTTTCAAATTTTCTTTTATCATCGTCTGTATAATTATTTTTCTCTATAATTACTCCAGCAGCTCCTTTTTCTAAAGCCTCTCTCCAAAATTTGTTTCCATCAAATTTTTCTCCTTTTATCCCTATGTATATATCTCCTTTTTTTATTTGTCTAGTATCCTTAGAAAAAGTTCTACATACATTTTTTTTATTTCCTAGTATTAATCTTCCTTTTGATTCCCTAACAATATCTTCTACTGTTAAATTTTTCACTTTTCATTTTCCTCTCAATTAATTTAATTTTTAAAAAATTACATTTGTAAATTTTAATTTTTCTTTGCTAGATTATATGTCTATTTTAAAAAATTTGCAACATCCAGAATATTTAAAACTTAGAAAAGAGCAGTAATTAAGTACTGCTCTTTACAAACTATTTATTTTCAAAATTTCTATTAGCAATTTCTATGGCTTTTGATACAATATTACCACAATCTCTTGATGAAACATTAGCCCAACTACCACCATCTTGTTTTACTTGTTCATATACTCCTAATTCTTTTGCGATTTCTTCTCTTAAATTTTCAGAAATTAATTTACTATTTTTAGACATAACATCCTCCTTGTAAATTTTTTTAATTTAGCATCATATAATTAAATACCAATAAAACTTTAATTTAAGTTTTACAATAATATTATTTCCAACTACTTTAATTTTATTTTGACATTTTTTTATAAAATAATATTTTTTTTGACAAGAGAATATGCTATAATAAATAAGATGATTTACAAAGGGAGAATTTTATGGACGTTAAAGAAAAAGAATTAGAAAAAAATGAAAATTCAGAAAATTTATCTTATCAAGATAATGTCGAGAATAAAAAAGAGAATAAAGAAGAAAATTTAAATTTAATTCCTTCTCAAGATTCAAATTTTATACCAGTTAAAGAAGAGAAAAAGACATTATCAATTTTTAATTTATTAATTATAATTGTACTTAGCATTTTAATTATTTGCTTTTTAATATTTACTGCATATAATACATTAAATAGCAACATTATTTCTGGTGTACACATAAAAGGATTAGATGTCTCAAATATGAGCATGTCTGATGCAAAATATCAATTAGATAATTATTTAAATAATTTATTACCTGAAGAAATAAAAGTAAAACATGGAGATTTTGAAACAACTATTTCACTTTCACAAATTGGAGCTACTTTTGATACTAAGTCAGCCATAAACAGTGCCTACAATGTTGGAAGACAAGGAAATATTTTTCAAAATAATATGTATGTATTATCAACAATGTTCGGAAATGTAAATATTGAACCTATATTAAAAATTGATAAAGAACAATTAACAAAAAATCTAGAAGATATTTCTACTCAATTGCCTGATAAAGTAACAGAAAGTAGTTATTATATTGAAAATTCTAATTTAATTATTACTTCTGGAAAAGAAGGTAATGTTATAGATACTGATGCTACTATTGAAGTTATAAAAAATGTTATTTCAAATCTTTCAAATATTGAAGAGCCAATTGAAATGGTCGTAAAATCAGAGAAACCTAATTCTATAGATATTGAAAAAATTCATAATGAAATTTATAAAGAACCAGTAGATGCTTATTATACTCAAGATCCATTTACTGTTTATCCTTCTGAAAATGGCGTTGATTTTAACGTTTCAATAGAAGAAGCAAAAGCTATTTTAGGTGATCAAACTGCTGAAGAATACACTATACCTTTAAACATATTATACCCAAAAGTAACAACTAATATGATAGGAACAGAAGCTTTTCCTGATTTGTTATCTACATATTCTACTAACTATGCTGCAAGCAATAAAAACAGGACAACAAATTTAATATTAGCAGCAAATAAAATAAATGGAACTGTTTTAATGCCTGGTGAAACTTTTTCTTACAATAAAGTTGTTGGTGCTAGAACCATTGCAGCTGGATATAAAGAAGCTCCAATTTATGTTAGTGGAGAAGTAGTAGATGGTGTTGGTGGTGGTATTTGTCAAATCACAACAACTCTATATAATGCTGTGGTTTATGCTAATTTAGAAATTGTGCAAAGAACTAATCATCAATTTGTTCCTTCTTACGCACCAGCTAGTAGAGATGCTACTGTTGTTTATGGTTCTATTGATTTTCAATTTAAAAACAATAGAAATTATCCAATAAAAATTGTATGTTCTGTATCAGGAGGAGTCGCAAACTTCCAAATTTTTGGATTAAAACAAGAAAATGATTATGATGTTGAAATCTCTGCTTATGTAACTGGTAGAACACAAACAGCTATATATTCTGAAGCTTATAAAATTCTTAAGCAAGACGGTAAAGTTGTTAGCTCAGAATTATTATCTAAAGATACTTATAAAAGACATTAAAAAACTTACCCACCATATAATATATATGGTGGGCTTTTATATTTTACATTGTCAAAGTTCCATTTGGTGTATTTGTAATTATTAAAATATCCTCTTCTCTTCCATTTTCAGCATTTATATAAACTAAAAATTCTCTATCATCAACTTTTCCCTTGAATTCATAACAAAGTATTTCTGTTTTCCATTCTGTTGGAATAATAGCCATTCCTTCACTCTCTATTCGTAAATCTTTATTCAGGTTTTTCTTTGCTTCTTCTTTTGTTATTTTAATATTACTAATATTTCTCTCTGTATGATTATTTAAATATCCTGTTGTTTCAATTCCTAGAACTTCTCCATTGTCTAAAGCCACTTTAACTTTTATTAAATCAGGATACACAACAGTATTATTTTGTGAATATGCATAATTAATTGTAACTATTCCCTCTTGTTTTAAATAATAAGTTTCCTTCATATTATTAAAGCCTTTACTCTCTAAAAACTCTTTTCCTTTTTTATCCGCTTCTTCTTGTGATATAATTTCTGAATTAACATCACGGTTTGAATTCATAAATACTATATGTCCACCTTTTTTAGAAATAGATATATTAATTGTTTCTTCATTATTATTCTTTACAGAAAAATCATAAACCGGAATAGTTGCATTTTCTGAATATCCCATATTTGTAATTTCTTTTATATTGTTCTTTCCTATAAATTCTTCTGCTTTTTGTTTAGCTTGTTCTTCTTCAATGTCTTCTCCTGTTAAGCCTTTCTTTTCTTCACTTGTTAAATGTTCTGAAAAAGCACCATCATATATCAAGCCTGAATATTCATGAAAATTTTCCTCTAAATTACTAAAACTTTCTTTAGATATATTGTCGACTTGTTGTGCAAAAGCAATATTTCCCTTTTTGGTTAATTCTCCCCATTCTAACCTACCATTATTTAAATCTTCAGCAAGTTGATTTAAGGTATTTTCTAATTCTACACTATATCCATGTAGATCTTTTAAATTTCCTAAATCCTCAGTTGATAATCCTTCTTTATAAATATTTTTTCTTGATAAAGTATAACTATAATCACTCACTTGATTTAAAAACTTTTCAGTATTCTCTAATTCTTGACTTTCTATAGGCAACATGCTCAAATAGCTTTGTGCTAAATTAGCTTCTCTCCATAAATTCGTTAATGTTTCTGCCCCATGCTCTGGTGTAGAAGATATCATAGACTTTGCTAAATATGTTTCTACATTTTGAACATAATTCACAACTTCATAAAAAGCTGCATTATAACTATTTTCAGACGCTTGTCTATATTCTGTTTGTTTCTTATATAGTATAATTCCTAAAACTGCTACTATTATTAATAGCACACATATTACACTTAGCATATGTCCTTTTTTTAACCTATTTTTCCAATCAATTAACTTGTTCATAAAATCTCCTTTTCAAAAATCAAATTTAAATTTTATCTATTTACAAAATCTATGTTTTCCTATTGTTTTTACTAATGGCCTTGACCATATCCACTTATTAGTTGCAGTTGCTGGATTAAAATAATATATACATCCTCCTGTAGGATCCCATCCATTTTTAGCATCTTGTGCCGCTTTGTATACAGTAGACCTTTCTGCTATAGGTTGATTAATTTGCCCATCTGATACTGCAGTAAATGCACCTGATTGATAAATAACTCCTGCTATTGTATTAGGAAATTGTGAGCTTTTTACTCTATTTAATATTACAGCACCAACCGCTACTTGCCCTTCATATGGTTCTCCTCTTGCTTCACCATTAATTGCTCTTGCCATTAATTGAATATCTGAAGTATTTGAACTTGCAGCATAACTTATATTATAATCATTATTATTATCATTTAATGATATAATTCCAAATACAGTAATAATTAAAACTAAAAATAAAAATATTACTTTTAATATATTTTTCAAATAATCACCCATTTCTTTTTCATATTTAATTTTATTTTGTATAAAATTTTAAAAAATATTCCATTTTTGAAATTTTTTTATTTTTATGATATAATCCGAACTAGATATATTCCAAAAATATATAATAGAATATATCTTTTTATTTTTAATATTTTAGGAGAAAAATATGAAAATTATTATTTTTTATGCCTCTTATGGCGGAGGGCACTTAAATGCTGCAAAATCAATTAATGAATGTATTAATGAAACTTATCCAGAAGTAACTGTTGAGTTAATAGATTGCATGAAATATGTTAATAAAACAGTTGAAAAATTAACAACTGCAGCTTACAGAGAAATGGCAAAAAAAGCTCCTTGGGCTTGGGGAAGAATTTATTCTGATTCTCAAAAAGGACCTTTAGCTCATCTTTCTTCTAGATCTAATAAAATAATGGCTATTAAACTTTTAAAACTTTTACGTGAAAAAAATGCAGATTTAATAATTTCAACACACCCTTTTAGTAGTCAAATGTGTAGCTATTTAAAAAGAAAAGGAAAAATAAATTCAAAAATTGCTACTATAATGACAGATTTTGCTCCACATGACCAATGGCTTGTTGGAAGCTATTTTACTGATTATTTCTTTGTAGCAAATAATAAAATGAAAAACTATTTAATAAATGCAAGTATTCCAGAAAATAAAATATATGTAACTGGAATTCCTATATCAAATAGATTTTTAAAACATTACAATAAAGATGAAATATTAAAAGAATTTAATTTATCAAAAAATAAAAAAACTATTTTATTTTTTGGTGGTGGCGAATTTGGATTAGGTAAATCTAAAACCTTAAAAATATTTGAAGATTTTATTACTGCAAAAAAAGATATACAAATTATAGCTATTTCAGGGAAAAATCAAAAAATGAAAGATGGCTTTGAAGAGATAATAAACAAACACAATGCAAATAATTATACTTGTCTTTTAGGATTCACTAATAAAGTCCCTGAATTAATGAGTATATCTGATCTAGTCGTTACAAAACCTGGCGGATTAACAACTTCAGAAAGCCTTGCTTCACATTTACCTATGGTTGTAATTAATCCTATCCCTGGTCAAGAAGAAGAAAATGCAGAATTCTTAGAGGAAAAAGGAATTGCTGTGTGGATTAGAAAAAAAGATGACAGTAGTAAAATAATTAATTATTTATTATCTAATCAAGAAGAACTTGAAAATATGAGAAAAAATACTGAAATTTTAGCTAAACCAAATTCAACAAAAAATATTTGTGATATTTTATTAAAAAATCCAACTTTATAAAAGCTGGATTTTTTACTTTCTATATTTCTCTTCTACCTTCTAATGCTTTAGTTAAAGTAATTTCATCTGTATACTCTAAATCTCCTCCCACAGGAATTCCGTGTGCTATTCTTGTCACTTTTACCCCCAATGGTTTTATTAATTTTGACAAATACATAGCTGTTGCTTCACCCTCTACCCTAGGATTTGTAGCTAAAATAACTTCTTTTACTTGTCCATCCATTAATCTAGATAATAATTCTTTTATTTTTATATCATCTGGACCAATTCCATTCATTGGTGAAATAGAACCATGCAGAACATGATAAACACCTTTAAATTCATGCGTTTTCTCCATTGCAATAATATCTCTTACATCCTCTACAACACAAATAATACTTTGATCCCTTTTTGGATTGCCACAAATATTACAAGGATCTGTATCTGATATATTATAACATTTACTACAATATTTTAAGTTCTTTTTAGCATTTACAATAGAAGAAACAAATTCATTTGTTTCTTCTTCTGAGCAATTCAACATATAAAAAGCTAATCTTGCTGCTGTTTTATGTCCTATACTTGGTAATCTTTCAAAACTTTCTATTAATTTCTCAATTGATGGTGAATATAATGACACTTTATACTTCCTCCGTTCAAAAAATCAAAGTGACAAAAATATTATTTTTTATCACTTTTTATTTATTACATTAATCCTGGTATATTAAATTTTCCTAGTTCTGCAGCTTGTGCTGAGTCAACCTTTCTTAATGCTTCATTTACACATGTTAAAATTAAATCTTCTATCATTTCAACATCATCTGGATCAACTACTTCTGGTTTAATTTTAATTTCTTTTAATAATTTTTCTCCAGAAACTTTAACAGTAACTGCTCCTCCACCTGCAGATGCATCAAATTCTTTTGTAGCTAATTCTGCTTGAGATTTTTCCATATCTGCTTGCATTTTTTTAGCCTCTTTCATTAAATTATTAATATTCATTCCTCCGAATCCTCCCATTCCTCCTGGGAATCCACCTCTTTTTGCCATTTTATTTCCTCCTTATACTTAAATTTCCTATTTTTATAGGTATTTATAATTATTTTATTCAATTACATTAAATGGTATATCTGATTGATTTGCTAAATTTTGCAAATTTTCTTCTTGAGTCATTTGATGTACTTGATTGTTTTGTGTAATATATTTTATTTGCATTTCTTTGCCACAAGCAATAGAAACTAAGTTTGATATTTCTCTAATATTTTCTGGTTTTTCTAAGACAGTTTTTCCAAAAGATGTCATACCATTAGGAAATTCAATTCCAACTGTCATATCATTAATCTCTTTTGCTTTTGTATTCATTAAATTAGTATATAATACTATTTTTCCACTTTGTTTTAAATCATTAACAATCTGTGGCCAATATTCTTCTGATTTATTTGAAAATTTCTTTTCTTTATTACTTTTGGGTATATTTGTATTCTTAAATTCTGTGCTATTTTTTGAAGATACCCCAAATGTCATTCTTGGTTCATTTGGTTGTACCTGTTGAACTGGCATAGTCATATTGCTTGTTACTTTTGATGTTCTTAAATATTTTTCTATTTTATCAAGTCTTTCTTCCAAATTTGAACTTGTTTCTGCTTGTTTGCTACACAATTTAATAATACCAGCTTGGAACATAATTGTTTTTTGAGTTGACCATTTCATATCATTTTCTAAATTTGATAATTGGTAAATTATATCAACTAATTTTTCTTTTGAAACCTTTTCTGATATAACTTTTATTTTGTTCAATTCTTCTTCACTATATAATTCTAATTTATTAGAAGCTTTATACACCAATATATCTTTTACATATTTTATTAATTCCCATAATAAATTATTTATATCTTTTCCATCTTCTAAAACTTCATCAATATTTGCCAATGCTTTATCTACATCATATTCAAGAATACTTTCTGTTAATTGATGTATATATGTTATTTTAGGAATTCCTACTAAATCTTTAATTTTATCTTCATCAATTTTGTTTTCGCCATCTTGGATACATCTTTCTAATATAGATAGAGCATCCCTCATTGCTCCTTCTGAAAGAACTGCTATAATATTTAACGCTTCTTTAGTTATTTCTATATTACTTTTTTCACAAACAATATTTAATCTTTTTATAATATTTTCATTTGAAATTTTTTTAAAATCAAATCTTTGACACCTTGATAAAATAGTTGCCGGTAATTTTTGTGGTTCTGTTGTTGCTAATATAAATTTAACATGTTCAGGTGGTTCTTCTAATGTCTTTAAAAGTGCATTAAAAGCTCCTGTTGACAACATATGAACCTCATCAATAATATATACTCTATATTTAGCTTTCGTTGGTAAAAAGTTAACTTCTTCACGAATACTTCTAATATCTTCTACACTATTATTAGATGCTGCATCCATTTCGACTATATCTGTAAGAGATCCGTTTATAGCCCCTTTACAAATTTCACATTCATTACATGGTTCTCCGTCTTTTGGATTCAAGCAATTAATTGCTCTTGCTAAAATCTTTGCAGCTGATGTTTTTCCAGTTCCTCTTCCTCCATTAAACAAATATGCATGCCCTACTCTGCCAGCTATAATTTGATTTCTTAAAGTCCTTGTTATATGTTCTTGACCAACAATTTCTGAAAAAGTAATTGGTCTAAATTTTCTATAAAGAGCTGTGTACCCCATATATTTCACATCCTTTATATTATAAAAAATGGTAAATACTTAAATCTCTCTATGGAAAGCATCCCACATAAAGATAAACTACTTATTGCTGCTTCCTCCCGGACCTGACAAGATTCATAGGTCTTTATTGGTATACTCTCCATACAAAGATTAAGTACATACCATTTGTATTATATAATGAATTCTACATTTTATCAAGTAAAATTTTTAATTTTTAGTTCTTTTAAAGATAATATTGCTTAAATCGGTTATTTCTTTAGCTGCTGTTCCATTTTCTACAACACCTTCAACTGGCATATCAAATGATAAATTTGATTTATATTCTTTTCCTGATTCTGTTTTAATTGTTAAATCAAATGTTATTGTTGCTTTTAATTCATCTTCTGATACCCCAGATTTTTTTAGTAAATCCATATGATTAATTTCTTCATCATTTGAAGTATATTCAGTGATTTTATCATTTGCATATCTAAAAATTATAAGTCCACCTTGATTAGAAATTTTCAAACTTTTTTGGTCTGTTTCCATTGCACCTGTATATTCTATACTCTGAATTAAATTTTCTTCGGTATTACTAAAAATTCCTCCTTGTTCAGCAATATTCGGCCTATAAAAATTTATTACTCCTTTTTCTTGATTTTTTTGAACATTTATATTATCAATAACTATGCTTTTTATTGCTTCTTGTTTATTATATTTATTATTTCTTTCTATATAAATATAAAAGTCATTATTTTGATTAATATCAAAAGACCATTTGTTTTCTCCAGGGTCTTTATCTACTCCTTCTGAAGAACTAACAATCCTAACTTTTCCTAGTTTAAAAGGCATATTCGTTTCGCCTTCTACATTATATTTTAAAATAATAAGACCTAATCCAAATAAAATAACAGCCACTATTACAATTACCATACAAATATGAAAGGATTTTTTATTGATTAAATATTTTATTTTTTCCTTCATTTTATCCTCCTAAAGAATTTATAATTCTACTTTTTCAACTTTCTTAACATTTTAAAAAAATCTTTCAAAATTGTTTCACATTGTTCTACCATAATTCCTTTTTCTACTTCAACTTTATGATTAAAAGTATAATCGTCAAATAAATTTAAGACAGAACCTGCAGCTCCTGTCTTATTGTCTAATGCCCCTATATAAATCTTTTTTATTCTAGAATTAATTAACGCTCCTGCACACATAGAACATGGCTCTAATGTTATATACATTTCGCAATCTGTTAATCTCCAACTTTTTAGCTTTTTACTTGCTTTTTGAATTGCTAATATTTCTGCATGTTTAGTTGTATCATATTTTGTCTCTTTTAAATTATGTGCTCTTGCAATTATTTTTCCATCTTTTACTATAACAGCTCCTACTGGAACTTCTAATTTTTCATATGCTTTTTTTGCTTCTTTTAAAGCTTCTTTCATAAAATGTTCTTGCTCGTTTTTTATCATATTATATCCTCTTTTTAAAGTGGTGTGCCTAGGCGGACTCGAACCACCATCGGTCGCTTAGGAGGCGACTGCTCTATCCTGCTGAGCTATAAGCACATATAATTTTTACTATTAATACTATACTATTATTTTATAATATTGTCAATTACGTCCTTGTTTTAAATTTAAGTATTTCTCAACTTGTACCATCTATTTCATAGTTACAATTCATATGAAAAAATAGAAACTTAAATATTTAATTCTATTGTTTCTATTGACAACCTTTGTTATAATATTATAGGTGATAAAAATGCAAAGAATATTAAGTCATATGAGAAAAGCAATAGAAGAATATAAAATGATAGAAGAAGGAGATAAAATTGCTATATGTTTATCAGGTGGAAAAGACTCCATCACAATGTTATATGCCTTTAAATCTTTACAGAGATTCTATCCTAAAAAATTTGAAATAATTGCAATTAGCATAGATCCAGGATTTGAATTTTTTGATACTCAACTTTTGCAAAATACATGTGATAATTTAGAGATTCCATTATTTATAGAAAAAAGCAATGCAAAAGAAATTGTTTTTGACATAAGAAAAGAAAAAAATCCTTGTTCACTATGTGCAAACTTGCGTAGAGGCATTATTAATTCAATTGCCATACAAGAAGGATGCAATAAAATTGCTCTAGGACATAATCAAGATGATGTTTTAGAAACATTTCTACTTAATTTATTTTATACAGGAAGTATCGGAACTTTTTCTCCATTAAGTTATATGGATAGGACTAAAATAACTTTAATTAGACCTCTAATATATACTCCTGAAAAAGACACTAAAAGATTTGTTAGAAAAAATAATTTAACGGTTATGCCTAAAGTTTGTCCTATGGACCGGAACTTCAAAAAGAGAAGATATGAAACAATTAATTTTTTCATTATCTAAAAATATACCTATGATTCGTGCAAATTTATTTGGTGCTATTAAAAGAAATTTAGATGATTGGAAAATAAATAATTAATTTTATTATTAATAAAATGCGAGGAATTAAAATGCAAAAAAACAATTTAGACGAAACAACAAATCTATTACTAAATAATGAATATAGCCTAAATGATAATGATGAAGTTGATGAAGAAATAGAATATAAAAATATTAAAAAGAAGAAAAAAACAAAAAAGAAAAAAATATTACTAATTTTAAAAATATTATTTTTTCTAATTTTATTGTTTGTAATATTTATTTTTTTATTTTTTAAAACCTCTCTTTTCCAAAAATATAAAGAACTATGGGTTGAAACAGCTATGTCAACAATGAATCATCAATTTCTAGCTACATGGTTCTTATCTGAAGATGAGATTAACAAAATATTAAAAAAATCTGAAGTTCAAAATAATGAAAATTCAAACTCTGATAATGTTACAATATCAAATGAAAAAGAAAAAAATAAAAAAGAAATATCATTAGAAAAAATTACTGGGAAAAACTATGTCGGTTTTGTAATGACAATCCCAGATGCTTCCAAAGTAAAATTAGTTGATGGAAGAAAATCTTCTAGAGGGTCTAAACTAAGTGAAATAGTTACATCTAATAATGCTATAGCTGGAATAAATGCAGGTGGCTTTTCTGATGATGGAGGTGTAGGTGCCGGTAATTTATTAAATACCGCTACAATTATGAACAAAACTCTCCAATATGGTAATAAAACTTCTAGATATAGTTTTATCGGATTATCTTCTGATTCAAAATTAGTACTTGGAAAATATACATATCAAGAAGCACTTAATCACAAAATAGAATCTGCAATTGAATTTGGCCCTTATTTAATTGTAAATGGAAAAAATCAAATAAGTAATTCAAATTCTGGACGGAATCCAACCTAGAAGCGCTATTGGCCAAACTAAAGATGGTACTTTTATATTTGTTGTAATTGATGGCAGACAAGTAGGATATAGTATAGGAACTAATTTATTAGAATTACAAAATATTTTTAATAAATACGATGCATATAATGCTACTAATTTAGATGGTGGGTCATCTGCTACAATGTATTATAATGGAAAATTAGTTAATAAGCCTTCTACTCCCGTTGGAGAAAGATATCTGCCTAATGCATTTATAGTAGAAAAATAAGATTTTTGAACTGTTTACTTTTTATAGTTTCAGTTCAAAAATCTTATTTTTTATTTTATTTAATTATTTTACTTAATTCTTCTTTTAATTCTTCCATCTTGTTTATTGCTTTTTCCTCTGATTCATCTTTTACACCTATATATAATTTTATTTTAGGCTCTGTTCCAGAAGGACGTATACAACACCATCCATCATCTTCAAGTTCATAATACAAAACATTTGATTTCGATAAACCTGTTGTTGTAGTTTCTCCTGTTACTAAATCTTTTTGTACATCTCTATCAAAATCTTTAAATTTTAATACTTTAGCTGATCCTATTTTTTCAGGTGATGCACTTCTCATATCATTCATAATTTGTTTTATTTTTTCAGCACCTTCGCTTCCTTCTAAAACAATTGATACTTGAGTCTCTTTATAATATCCATATTTCTTATAAATTTCTTGCATTTGATCCCACAATGTTTTACCTTGTGTTTTATAATAACAAGCAGCTTCACAAAGTGCCATTACAGCTGCTATAGCATCTTTATCTCTAGCATAATCTCCAATTAAACAACCATAACTTTCTTCAAATCCAAATATATATGTCTTATTTTTTTCTTCTTCTGCTTTTTTCATAACAGCACCAATATTCTTAAATCCTGTTAATACTTCTATACACTCTAATCCGTACTCTTTCGCAATTGCTTTTGCTAAATTTGAAGATACAATTGTTGTAATAAGCATACCATCTTTTGGTAATATTCCTTTTTCTTTCATTTGAGAAATTCTATATTCAGCAATTAATAATGCAGACATATTTCCTGTATATTCCATATATTTTCCTGTTACATTATCTTTTGCAAAGATTCCTAATCTGTCAGCATCTGGATCTGTTGCTAATACTAAATCAGCATCTACCTTCTCTCCTAGTTCTAATGCTAACTTAAATGCCTTTTTATCTTCTGGGTTTGGATAACTTACTGTTGGGAAATTGCCATCTGGTTCTTTTTGCTCTGGAACAACATATACATTTTCAAATCCTAATTCTTTTAATAGTCTTTCTGTTACTGTATTTCCTGTTCCATGTAATGGAGTATAAACAATTTTTAATTTTTTTCCTTCTTCCTTTATAGCTTCAGGATTTAAAATTTGACTTTTTAATACATTTAAATATTTATCATCCATTTCAGTCCCAATAATATTAAATAATCCAGCTTTTTCCGCTTCATTTCTTCCTATTTCTTTAATTTGACTATAGCTTTTTATTTCTCTTACTTTTGAAATTATATCTTTATCTCTTGGTGCTACAATTTGTGCCCCATCATCCCAATATACTTTATAACCATTATATTGAGGTGGATTATGACTTGCTGTTATCATAACTCCAGCTGTACATCCCAATTCTCTTACAGCATAAGACAATTCAGGAACTGGTCTTAAATTCTCAAATAAATACGTCTTTATTCCATTAGCATTTAATATTAATGCTGTTTGCATGCTAAATTCTTTTGACATTTTTCTTGAATCATAACTAATAGCTACACCTTGTTTTTCTGTTCCTTGTTCTACTATATAGTTTGCTAGGCCTTGTGTTGCTTTTCCTACTGTATATTTGTTCATACGATTTGTACCTGCTCCAATAACACCACGAAGACCAGCAGTCCCAAATTCTAATTCTTTATAAAACCTATCCTCTATTTCTTTTTCATTATCCTTTATTTCTAACAATTCTTTTTTTGTTTCTTCATCAAATTCTGGACTTTCACACCATTTTTTATATTCATCTAAATAATTCATATTTTATCTCCTTTTTTACTAATCTAGGTTATAAAATTTTTTATATAATTCTCTTGCCGTTCTTGGACAATCCACACCAGCTGAATCAGCATTTTTTACAGGTGCAAATTCTTCTTCTCTTTTTACTCTTAATACTGCCATTTCATCAACTTCTCCAAATGCATCAAACAAAAATGCTTCAAATTTATATGCATTAGGTGATTCTGGTTCAACTAAATCACCTTTTTTATCTATATATTTTGCTTTTTTATATGCTACATGATAAGGAAGTGGATTTGCCCCCATTCTTTCTATAGCTCCTACACTAAATAAATTACATAAAATATGAGATTCTCCATATAATAATTCACCATTTTCATCTGTAGACTCTGCCATTTCATCTGTTATTTCTGTATATTCAATAACATTTGGTTTTCCATTTCTTTTACAAAAAACTCCTACTTTTTCTTTTGGATTTGCTTTAACTACAGATTTACATGCTACAGTTACTTGTTTATCTATTGCAACCCCCATAAGTACAGGGTCAACCATTTTTACTAAACAGTTGTCTACTCCTCCAATAAATACCCATTCAACGCCCATTTCTCTCATCTTTTTTGTCATTCCATTTTTAACTAAAGATTCATAAATGCCACCATGTCCATCTGCTGCCAATTTAATCAATCCATCTTCTCCAATTAATATTTTTCCTTCTGTATCCATCATTGGTAATTCACCTTGAATAAAGAAGAAAATATTTTTATCTTTTTCATATCCAAAATATTTATGTTTTTCAAAGAATTCAACAGTAGCTTTATTATTTTCTTTACTTGTCATAATAAACCATGGAATAGTAACTCCATATTTTTTTCCCTCTTCTTTTAATCTATCACATAATAATTCAAATAAAGATTTATGAGAATTTAAACCTATATCATAAGTACCTTTTGGCCCATTATGTCCTAATCTTGTTCCTTGTCCTCCTGCCATTGTTACAGCTGCCAATTTTCCTTCTTTAATAGCTTTTTTCCCTATGTTTTCATAATATTTATATTTTTCATTTAATTTATATTTATCTAAATAATCAATTGGTGTTATTTCGTCCTTAGTAGACTTCTCTTTTTTCTCTGTACTCCTATATAAACTATCTACAAGTTCAAAATCTATATTTTCAATTTCTTCTAATAGTTTTTGTTTATGGACATCATCTAACTTATCATAATGATTTAACAAGTGCTCTTGCCCATATTTTTTTAAAATTCCTTTTATTTCTTCTAATCTAGCATCCATACAAAAAACTCCTTTTCTTACTATATTTAATATTTTTACTTATATACTATTTTTTAAAAAAAAGCAACATATATTTTATTATTTTATTATATTTTTTCCCGTAGTTTTCAGCGTAAACTTATACTGATCCATAATATTATCCATATCTTGTGATATTTCTTCCATATCATAACAGTCAATAATCTCTACATTTTTGCTTTTTTCAGTCCATTTTTCTATATTTTCATTTATATTTTTTATATAATTTTCTTTTCCTTTTACAAAGATCACCATATCTTTTTTACTTTTTATATCTTCATTTATCTTTTTAAATTTATTTAAATCGTTATTTTCCCAATCTATTTTTAATATATCCACTTTTTTATCTTCGTTTAAATTTATTTTAGATACTAATGTTTTTATTGTTTCTTTTAAATTATTTTCTGTTAATACAATAACTTCTTTACTTTCATCCAATTTTTTATTTATATATGGTAAACTTATCATTTCAAAATGATAATCACTTGCATAAAATGCACATGTTTTTTCTTTTGTTTTCTGATTTTTATTCATTAAAAATCCGCCCCTTTAACTTTTTTAAACCATACGGAAACTACTATTTTCTTCATTTTGGCTTACTGGTAAATTTTACCATTAGTTTTGAAATATGTCAATAATATTTCAAATAAATTCATCGACATTTTTTGCAAATTGTATAAATTTTCTCTGATTTGGTAATAATTAATTTAAAGAATATTTTTCAAAAAAAGTTTTTTGGAGGTAATAAATGAAAATTATAATAAATTTATTGAAAAATTCAAAGGTAAAAATGGTAATTATTTTAAGCTTTTTACTTTTTATTTATATAACAGTTTGCGCATTTTCTTATGCACAAAATATATCAACTGACATTGCAAATAATGTTTTTAGATTACATGTTCTTGCTAATAGTGATAGTGAAGAAGATCAAAATTTAAAATATAAAGTACGTGATAGCTTATTAAAATATATGAGAGAAATCTGCGGAAATTGCAAAAATAAACAAGATGCCATTTCTTTAGTAGAAAAGCACAAAGAAAATTTTAAACAAATTGCATTAGATACTATTAGAAGTGAAGGCTATTCTTACGATGTTAATATTAATATTGGTAATTTTGAATTTCCAACTAAAGATTATGGAGATATTTCTTTACCTGCTGGATATTATGATGCTTTAAGAGTAGAAATAGGAGAAGCAAAAGGTCATAACTGGTGGTGCGTAATGTTTCCTCCACTATGTTTTGTAGATATTTCTTCTGGTGTAGTTCCAGATGAATCAAAGGAATTGCTAGAAAACAACCTATCTGAAGAAGAATTCGCCTTAATATCAGAAAATGATAACAATACAGAAATTCAATTTAAATTTAAATTATTGGAATTTTTTAATCAAAATGGTATGATTACTGCAAAAAAATAGTTGCAATCCTTTTGACTTTATGTTATATTAAATTAGTAGATAGAGTGTTAACATTAGATACACTCTATTTTATTTGAATAAATATTTTATAAAAATATTTATAGTATAAGAAATCGAATATATTTAAAATATATAGTTATATTTTAAATACTTTTATAAAACATAAATGGGGGTAATATAATTGGAAAAATTAGTAGTGACAGGTCCTACTCCTTTAAAAGGCGAGGTTACCATAAGTGGAGCAAAAAATGCAGCAGTAGCACTTTTACCAGCAACTCTTTTAATTGATGGTATTTGTACTATCGAAAACTTACCTAATATAAGTGATATAAAAATCTCTTGTGAAATACTAGAGAAATTAGGAGCTAAAATTACTTGGAACAATAAACATAGTATAACAATAGATACTAGTAATATTACAACAACAAAAGCGCCTTTAGACTTAACCAGTAAATTTAGAGCTTCTTACTATATTATTGGAGCTATGCTTGGAAGAATGGGTGAAATAGAAGTTGGTATGCCTGGTGGTTGCAAATTAGGTGCAAGACCTATTGATCAACACATTAAAGGTTTTGAATTATTAGGAGCTAATGTATCTCTAGAAAAAGGTACTATTTACGCAAAATGTAAAAAGTTAAAAGGCGCTCCAATTTATATGGATATTGTTTCTGTAGGAGCTACAATTAATGTTATGTTAGCAAGTGTATTAGCTAAAGGAACCACTATTATTGATAACGCTGCCAAAGAGCCTCATATTGTAGATGTTGCAAACTTTTTAAATACAATGGGTGCTGACATCAGAGGTGCTGGAACAGATGTTATTAAAATAAATGGAGTAGAAAAATTACATGGGAACGCTACTTATTCTGTTGTACCAGATCAAATTGAAGCAGGTACATTTATGCTTGCAGCAGTTGCAACAAAAGGAGATTTACTTTTAAAAAATTGTATTACAAAACATCTAGAATCTATTACAGCTAAAATAATAGAAGTAGGTGGAAATGTTGAAGATCATGGAGATAGTATTCGTGTATGGTGCAACAAAAGACCTAACAAAGCGAATATAAAAACTTTACCTTATCCAGGATTTCCTACTGATTTACAACCACAAATGGGTGTTGTATTATCTTTAGCAAATGGAACCAGTACTATTAATGAAAGTATTTGGGAATCTAGATTTCAATATACAGAAGAATTAAACAAAATGGGAGCTAAAATAACTGCACATGGAAAAAATGCTTTCTTTGAAGGCGTAAAAAAACTATCAGGAGCTCCTGTATATTCAACTGATTTAAGAGCTGGTGCTGCTTTAGTAATTGCTGGAACAGCTGCTGAAGGTATATCAGAAATTTATAACCTACAACATATAGATAGAGGTTATGAAAATATAGAAGAAAAATTCAGAAAAATTGGTGCTAAAATAAAAAGAGTTACAGAATAATATTTTTTGCTAATTCAAAACAAAAGAAGGATGAAATATATGTTAAATTTTTGTAGTTTATATAGCGGTAGTAGTGGTAATAGCCTTTTTGTTGAAACTCAAAATACAAAATTATTGGTAGACGCTGGTGTTAGCTGTAAAAAAATTGAAAATGCTCTTCAAGATATTAAAGTTGACCCTTCTTCTATTGATGGCATTTTAATTACACACGAACATACAGATCACGTACAAGGTCTAGGCACCCTTTCTAGAAAATTTGATTTACCTGTATTTGTTAATCAAGAAACTCTAGATGCAATGCCTAAACAAAAAGATAAAATTCCAGATAAAAATATTAAAACTTTTAAAATATCAGATAAATTTGAAATTGGGGACTTACTAATTGATCCTTTTTCTATTCCTCATGACGCTGCTAATCCATGTGGTTTTAATATTTACAAAGATGATAAAAAAATAAGCATAGCTACTGACATTGGACATATGACAAACAATATATTAAAAAGTCTAGAAGGAAGTCTATTTCTTATGTTAGAAGCAAATTATGACCCAGAAGTACTTCGTTGTTCTTCTTATCCATTTTCATTAAAATCTAGAATTGCAGGTCCAACAGGACATCTCCCAAATGAAATGGCCGGAAAAACAATTTCTTATCTTCTAAAATCAGGTTTAAAAAATGCCATGTTAGGACATTTAAGTAAAGAAAGTAATTTCCCTGAGTTAGCTTATCAAACTGTTTTAGATGAATTAATTAGAAATGACTACAATGAAAATAGCTTATCTCTTGGCGTTGCCTCAAGAGATACTCATAGTAAATTAATAGAATTATAATTACCAATTTGGATTATATTTGCCAAATTGGTTTTTTAAAAAGAAAGGACAAGTTTATGCTAAATATTAATATTATTTGTGTTGGGAAATTAAAAGAAAAGTATTTAAAAGATGCTTTGAATGAATATATTAAAAGATTATCAAGATATTGCAAATTAACTATTACAGAATTACCTGATGAAAAAATTCCAGACAAATTAAATCCCAATTTAGAAATAGATATAAAAACAAAAGAAAGTAATAATATTATAAATCATATAAAAAAAGATTCATACATAATTGCTTTAGATTTAACAGGAAAACAATTTACATCAGAAGAATTTTCTAAAAAAATAGAAAACTTATCTATGGAAAATAGTAATATAACTTTTATCATTGGTGGTTCTTTAGGACTAACTACAGAGCTTTTAAATATTTGTGATTTTAAAATTAGCTTTTCTAAAATGACTTTTCCTCATCAATTAATAAGAATTTTTTTATTAGAACAAATTTTTAGAGCTTTTAAGATTCAAAAAGGTGAGACTTATCATAGATAAAATCTATTTTATGCTATATTCTTTAATAATTTTTTCAGATAATTTATAAATTATAATTCTTTTTGTTATAAAGAATATTGAAATAAATGTTATTATTTTAATCAATCTAATTCTCCTTTCATGAAAATTAGATTGATTATACTTTTATTCTAATATTTTGTCAACATAATTTTATTTTTAAGTTTGGATTTTTGGGGTAATAGGAGATAAATCCATAATTTAAATAATAAATATTATTCATTACGTTCAAAAAGAAAATCTAATATAAAAAAATGTGCCGCTTTCACTCAGGCTAAAATGTATATATGTATATGTTTTTATGATTTTTGAATATGAATGAAGCAATATTAGAATTTCTTAAATAAATTAATGGAAAATGTTCGCGTCGAGCTTTAGCTCGGACTAAGTGAAAGGGTGCCATTAATTTATTTTAGAAATTTTTATGTTGTGCATTGAAATCGAAAAAAAGATAAAAACATATACATATATAAATTTTCCCGTGAACATTCCTCATTTTTTTATATAATATTTTCTATTTTTCTCTTCAATCAAGCTATTTATTATTTAAATTATGGATTTATCCCCTATTAACCCAAAAAACTGAAATTCAAAAACTTTATTTATGACATAATTCTACAAGCCACTACACTTGTAACAATCCCAACAACATCTGCAATTAAAGAAGCAACAATAATATACCTTGTTTTCCTCACTTTTATACAACTCGTATAAATAGCAATTGTATATAAAGTAGTTTCTGTTGATCCCATAATAGTAGACGCCATCATACCAACAAGACTATCTACCCCACAATTTTTCATAATATCAGTAGCAACTGCAATTGAAGCACTTCCTGAAATTGGTCTTAGCATGGCTAAAGGCATTAATTCACTTGGAAAATGTACCATATTCAAAACAGGACTTGCCAAATTAATAATTAAATCTAAGACCCCTGAACTTCTTAATGCACCAATTGCAACAAACAGTCCTATTAACGTTGGAAATATGCTAAAAGTAGTTTCTATTCCCTCTTTTACTCCATCTAAAAAAGTATCAAAAACTTTATTTTTTTCTTTTACTCCATATATTACAATAAGTAAAATAATCATTGGCATAGCTAAATTAGAAATAAAATTAGTAATCTGCATTAAAATTACTCCTTTTTAGTAAACTTAATTAATACTTTTGTTGCAATAATTCCGAAAAATTGCTGCGACAATTGTTGCAATCCATACTGGAAATACTATAGCTGTCGGGTTACTTGAACCCATAGAGTTTCTAATTGCAATTACAGTTGTAGGAATAATTTGAATAGAAGCTGTATTTAAAATAAGAAACATCATCATAGAATCTGTTAAAGTATCCTTTTTTTTATTTTCTTTTTGCATAGACTTCATTGCTTTTAACCCTAAAGGTGTTGCTGCATTTCCTAATCCTAAAATATTAGCAATTATATTCATTGATACTTCTTTTTGAATTTCATTATTATTTTTTAATTGTGGAAACAATAATTTTATAACTGGTTTTAAAATCTTCGTTAATTTTTCTATTACACTTGTATTACTTGCAATCTTCATAATTCCACTCCACAAGCAGATAGTCCCTAAGAGACTTATAGATAAATTTATTGCATCGCTTGTACTTTCAAAAATAGATGAATTTAATTTTTCTAAATTTCCTGAAAAAATAGCAAAAGAAAATGATATTATTATAAAAATCGGCCAAACTATATTTAACATATTTTATCACCAAAATAATTTTATTCTAAAGTTGACTTTTTATTACAATTTAATTGACCAAAATTTTTATTTATGATATATTAGGGTTATATAAGGATTGTAAAAATATAACTTTTAAGGAGGATTTGTTATGAAATCAACAGGAATTATTAGAAGAATGGACGAACTAGGAAGAGTTGTTATACCTATAGAAATAAGAAATCAATTTCATATAGTTGAAAAAGATCCAATCGAAATTTATGTAGATGGTTCTTCTATTGTATTGAAAAAATTTGAACCAAATTGCATTTTTTGTGGTAATACAAAAAACTTATTAGTATATAATGATAAATTAATATGTCAAAACTGTTCTAAAAAAATCGGTAATTTAAAATCTGAAGAATAATTATATAAAAATAAAGACATAAAAAATTATGTCTTTATTTTTATATGAAATACTGATATATTTCATTTTTACTTACATTTCTATCTTTAGCTATTTTTTTTATAATTTCTTTTTTATTTAATCCTCTTTTTTCATAAAAATTATAATGTTCCTCTAGAGTTAGATTATTTAAACTATTTAATTCCTCTTCATTATCTTTATTATTTTTTTCTATAATTAATATCATTTCTCCTTTTAAATTATCTGTTTTTTCCATTAATTCTTTAACTGTACCTCTGATATATTCCTCATGTATTTTTGTTAACTCTCTAGCTAATACAACTTCTCTACTTTGTAAAATATCACTTAAATCATTTAACGTATTTTTCAATTTATGTGGCGCCTCATATAAAATAATTGTTTTATTTGCATTTTTAATTTCTTCTAATTTCTCTTTTCTTGATTTTTTATTTAATGGCAAAAATCCTAAAAAAATAAATTCTTTTGTACTGATGCCAGAAGTAATTAAAGCATTTATCATTGCACATGCTCCAGGAATAGGTACAACTTTAATTGACTCTTCTATACACTTTTTTATTATTTCTTCTCCTGGATCACAAATTCCTGGAGTTCCCGCATCAGAAACTAGTCCAATATTTTTCCCTGTTTTTAATTCTTTTATTAATTCTTCTGTTCTTATTTCTTCATTATGTCTATGATAACTAATTAATGGTTTTGATATTTCTAAATGATTTAATAATTTTAAAGTATGCCTTGTATCTTCTGCTGCTATTAAATCTACTTCTTTTAAAATTCTAATTGCTCTTAATGTGATATCTTCTAAATTTCCTATTGGTGTTGCTATAATATATAAATTTCCTTTTTTCTGATTTTCCATTAAAATCTCCTTTTTCCTTTTTTTTATAATTTTTTTCGAATTTATTCTAATTTTTTAATTATTAATTAATTTATTTATTAATTTTTTCAGTTTATTAACTGGTTGATTTTTACTTTTTTCTTTTTTTATCTATTTTTTTCGAATTTATTCTATTTTTTTCTTAATTATATTTTTTATTTTATTAATTTTTTTATTTTTCTCTTATTTTCTAATTAAATCTATTTTTTAGAATTTATTTCTAATTTATTTAAATTTTATTATATATTTTTAAAATCTCTTCTGTATATTCTCCTGTATCTTCATAAATATATAAATTACTTTCTACTTTTAAAAATGGTTTAGCATTTTTAACTCCTTTTATCAAAATTAATTTTGGTTCTTTATTTTTATATGAATAAACCATTTTTAATATTTTAGGCTCTATTTTATATTTTCTCATCAATTCAAAAATATCAACCAATCTTTCTGGCCTATGAACCATATAAAATTCTCCTTTATCTTTTAATAAATCTTTTGATATTTTTATAAAATCTTCTAAACTAGCACTTATTTCGTGTCTCGATATTATCTTCTTCTCATTCTCATTTGTAATTCCAGTATCTTTCTTTTTATATGGTGGGTTACTAACAATAACATCGAATGTCTGATTCTCATATATTTTATTTAAATTTAAAATATTTTCATTAATAACATTAAACTTATCTTCCAGATTATTTAATTTAATACTTTTTTTTGCCATTTTCGCAACTTCTTCTTGTAATTCTATACCAGTTACTTTTTTTAACTTTGTTTTTCCGCATAAAAGAATTGGTATTATTCCAGTTCCTGTTCCTAAATCTAAAACCATACTATCTTTTTTTATATTTTTAGCAAAATCAGATAATAAAACACTATCAATTCCAAAACAAAATCCATCTTTATTTTGAATTATTTTTAAATTCTTAAATTCTAAATCATCAATTCTCTCATTTGCTTCTAATTCTATGTCCATATTTATTCTCCATATTTTTAATAATTAATAAAATTATATTTTCTTTTACAATTATTTATTTTCTTTCATATTATATAACAAATTATATAAATTTGCAAAAACGAGGTGATAGATATGGAACCGCCAAAAAAATGTGGTAAAAAATTACCACCAAAAAAGAAATTCGATTTTAAAGTTTATAAAAAAAATACAATTAACTCTTTAAATGAAGTCGAATGTTTTTTAAATAATTTTAAAAAGTTTTCAAGATATGTTAGACTCTATAAAATCTTTAAATAATTATTTAATTATTATAAATAGATATAATTTTTTAATATTAATTATATCTATTTATATTTTGTTTTTATTCTGTTATTTTTCTACTATATATATATCTTTAAACTCATCATTAGTATTTCCATCAATTAAAATTTTTACTTGGTTAACTTCTGTTAATTGAGTTAAAGTGTTTACAATACTATTTATCATTTTATCTTTTGTTTTTTCATCTGATTTATCATAATTTAAAAATTCAGCAGAAAAATCTAGTGTTACGCAATCATCTTCCATATAACTTTTGTTTAACTTGGTATTCTCAGGAATTATCTTTTCTTCTTTTTCACTTTTTGGTCCTTCTATTAATAAATTAACTAATTTGTCACATGGATCATTTATAATCTCTTTTATATCTACTAATCTTGCTTCTGGCACCAACTCTTTAGTTTCTTTTGATGGAAAATATAAACTAACTATTGTTTGTCTCAATTGCTCCTCTGATATTTCCTCTTGAGGTATGTATTCTTCTGATTTTGTATTTTCACCTTGTTTTTCCTTAACATATTTTATTGTAAAATATCCTCCTATTAATATAATAATTAATAAAATACTAAATATTATAATTATCTTTTTGCTTTTCATTTTTATCCTCCTTAATATTGATTATTTACTATCCATTTTATTATTTGTTTGTCCTTTTTAGAACCATTATTTTCCATTTGACAAAAACCCGTTTTCCGTATACAATTAAGGTGTTTAAAGTATAAAGTTTATATACAGAAAAGGAGATTTTGTCATGAATGAAACATTACATGTTGGATTAGATGTCGGTTCAACAACAGTAAAAATTATAGTAATGGATAAAAATAAAAATACATTATACAAAAATTATCAAAGACATTTTTCAGATACTAAAAATACTGTTTGTAAAGTATTAGAAGATTTACTAATAAAATATCCTCTAAATTCATTTACATTAGCATTAACAGGTTCTGGAGCAATGTCTGCAGCAAAATTTTTAGGAGTTGATTTTATACAAGAAGTGGTTTCTTGTAAACGAGCTGTTGAAAAATATATTCCTAAAACTGATGTTGTTATTGAACTTGGAGGAGAAGACGCCAAAATAATATATTTTGATCAATCTATAGAACAACGTATGAATGGTACTTGCGCTGGTGGTACAGGAGCATTTTTAGATCAAATGGCTTCTTTATTAAATACTGATACAGCCGGACTTAATGAGCTTGCAAAAAATTATAAAACAATCTACCCAATCGCATCTCGTTGTGGAGTTTTTGCAAAAACAGATATTCAACCATTAATTAATGAAGGAGCAGCAAAAGAAGATATTGCAGCTTCTATTTTCCAAGCAGTTGTTAATCAAACAATCAGTGGACTTGCTTGTGGAAGACCAATTAGAGGTCATGTTGCATTTCTAGGAGGTCCTTTAAATTATTTATCAGAATTACGTACAAGATTTATAGAAACCTTGCATTTAACAGATGATGAAATAATTGTACCAGAAGAAGCACACCTTTTAGTAGCTAAAGGTGCTGCACTAGATTCTATTGGAACAGAAGCAATTACACCAGACCAATTAGCTAATAAAATAGAAATATTAAAAAATTCACATGATAATACTTCTAAACCTTTAGAGCCTTTATTTAAAAATGAAGAAGATTACAAAGAATTTAAAGAAAGACATGATAGAGATACAGTAACAAAAAAAGACCTTTCAACTTATGAAGGAAATTGCTATTTAGGAATTGATGCTGGTTCTACTACCACAAAACTTGTCTTAATTGATGATGAGGGAAATCTACTTTACTCTTTATATGGTAGCAACCAAGGAAACCCTTTAAAAAGCGTTATGAACATGTTAAAAGAACTATATACAAAATTACCAGAAAAAGCAATTCTTAGATATAGTGGGGTTACTGGATATGGAGAAAAGTTAATTCAAACTGCTCTTAATGTTGATTTAAACGAAATTGAAACTATTGCACATTATACAGCAGCTAAAAAATTCGAACCAGATGTTACAAGTATTGTCGACATCGGAGGTCAAGACATGAAATACATCAAAATGAAAAATGGTTCTATTGATAATATCATGTTAAATGAAGCTTGTTCTTCAGGATGTGGTTCTTTTATTGAAACATTTGCCAAAAGTTTACATATAGAAATTTCTGATTTCGTAAAAGAAGCAATAAAATCCAAAACTCCTGTTGATTTAGGTTCAAGATGTACAGTATTTATGAATTCTAAAATTAAACAAGCCCAAAAAGAAGGATACTCTGTTGGTGATATTTCAAGTGGTCTTTCATATTCTGTTATAAAAAATGCAATTCAAAAAGTAATGAAAGTAAGAGATGTAGAAACCCTTGGTAATCATATAGTTGTACAAGGTGGAACATTTTATAATGATGCAGTTTTGAGAGCTTTTGAATTAATTGTTGGAAAAAATGTAGTAAGACCTGATATATCTGGATTAATGGGTGCTTATGGAATGGCATTACTTTCTAAAGAACAATATGAAGCAAATCTAGATATGGAACATACATCAACAATATTAAAAACTGATGAATTAGATAAATTAGAAATTAAAGTAACTCATGCTCGTTGTAACAATTGCGAAAATCATTGTAAATTAACTATAAATAAATTCAATAACGGTCAAATCCATGTATCTGGTAACCGTTGTGAAAAAGGCTCTGGTGTTGTTACAAAAGCTAAAAAATTGCCAAACTTAGTACAATATAAATTTGAAAGACTATTTAACTATCAACCTCTTGAAGAGCAATTTGCACCAAGAGGAACAATTGGAATCCCTAGGGTTTTAAATATGTACGAAGATTACCCATTCTGGTTTACATTTTTAACAAGTTTAGGTTTTAGAGTAATTTTATCTGAAAAAACAACTCGTAAAACTTATGAAAAGGGAATGGAATCTATGCCATCTGAATCAGTATGTTATCCAGCAAAACTTTCACATGGTCATATTGAAAGCTTAATAGAACAAGGAATTAAAACAATATTTTATCCTTGTATACCATATTCTAGAAAAGAATATGAAAAAGCAGACAATCACTATAATTGTCCTATTGTAATTTCATATTCAGAAGTATTAAAAAATAATGTAGAAGAACTAAAAAATCCGGAAATAAAATTCATAAATTCTTTCTTACCTTTTGAAAAAAAGAATTTAGTTAAAAAGATTTTAGAATTAGACGAATTTAAAGAATATAAATTTACAAAAGCAGAATTAAATGAGGCCGTAGATAAAGCAGAAGCAGAATATCAAAAATGTAAAAAAGACATTAGAGATAAAGGCGCTGAAACAGTAAGATATATAGAAGAAAACAACTTAAAAGGAATAGTTTTAGCTGGTCGCCCTTACCATATAGACCCAGAAATTAATCATGGTATTGATACATTAATAACATCTTTAGGTTTATGTGTTTTAACAGAAGATAGTGTTTCTGACAAAACAGAAGCAAAAAGACCTTTACGAGTTGTAGACCAATGGGTATATCATGCTAGGCTTTATGCAGCTGCAGACTTTGTTGGAAAACATGATTGCTTAGAATTAGTACAATTAAATTCATTTGGTTGTGGTGTTGACGCTGTAACAACTGACCAAGTAGAAGAAATATTATCAAGTTTTGACAAAATGTATACATTAATAAAAATAGACGAAGTAAACAATTTAGGGGCTGTTCGTATACGTATTCGTTCACTTCTTGCCAGCATGAAAAAAAGAGAACAAGAAAAGAAACAAGTAAAATCAGATGGCGATTATGGTGTTAAAAAGAAAATCTTTACTAAAGAAATGAGAAAAGATTACACTATACTAATACCTCAAATGGCACCTATCCATTTTGAATTACTAGAAGCTGCTGTTCGTGCCTCTGGATATCATGTTGAATTACTACGAAAATGTACACAAAAAACAGTAGAAACTGGTTTGAAATATGTTAATAATGATGCATGTTACCCATCTATTTTAGTTACAGGACAAATGATAGAAGCATTACAATCAGGTAAATATGATTTAAACAAAACTGCCTTAATTATGTCTCAAACTGGTGGAGGTTGTAGAGCAACTAATTACATTGGATTCATTCGTAAAGCACTTAAAGATGCTGGATTTGAAAATGTTCCAGTAATATCTTTTAACATAGTAGGAATGGAAAAAATGCCTGGATTTAAACTAACTATACCTCTAGTAGAAAGACTATTAAAAATGGTTGTATATGGCGATTTACTACAAAAAATGTTAACTAAAAATAGAGCATATGAAGTAAACAAAGGTGAGACACAAAAATTATTCGATACATGGTTAGAAAAATGTAAAAAACTATTAGAAAAATCAAATAGTAAAGAATTTAAACAAAGTATATATGACATTGTAAACGATTTTGAAAAAATAGAATTAGATACATCCGTTAAAAAGCCAAAAGTAGGAATTGTAGGAGAAGTACTTATTAAATATCATCCTTTTGGAAACAATTATGTTGCAGACATCTTAGAAAAAGAAGGCGCAGAGGTTATTTTACCTGACTTCATGGGATTTGCTAAATTCATGTGCACACATAAAATAACATTTAATAGCTTATTAAACACAAATAAAACATCTTCAAAAATAATGAAAACTGCAATTAAATTAATTGACCTTCTTGAAAAAGACGTAAAAATAGCTTTAGCAAATTCTAAAAAAGGTTACTTACAACCATGTGACATTTGGCACTTAGAAGACAAAGTTAAAAATGTTTTATCAATTGGTAACCAAACTGGTGAAGGATGGTTCTTAACAGCTGAAATGATTGAATATATTGAAAATGATATTCCAAATATAATTTGTGTTCAACCATTTGCTTGTCTACCAAACCATGTAGTTGGAAAAGGAGTTATCAAAACAATAAGAAGCTTATATCCTGAAGCAAACATCTCTCCTGTTGACTATGATCCTGGTGCAAGTGAAGCCAACCAAACAAACAGAATAAAACTTCTTATGACTGTTGCAAAAGATAATTTAAAAGCCAAAGAAAATGCAAAAAAGTTAATTGAAAAAGAAAATTCTACAGATGCAAAAAAAGAAGAAATTAAAATTAATAATTAATATTAATACTACATAAAAAAGACAGAGAATATACTTCATATATTAACCTCTGTCTTTTTTTTTTTGCTTATTTTTTATATATCTTTTATCTTTTCTTTTGCTTGCCTATACCCTAACTCATAAAGTTCATCAATCTTCTTCATATCCAATAGACCTACTTTTTTGCTTGTTATTTTTAATGTAAAATCAGAACCATCTAATTCATAATTTGATAATTCTCTACACAACAACCCTATAGACCTTCCTGCTACTTCTACCAAATTTTTATTACATACCTCATTTTCCTCATCTTCAAAAACTATATTAACAACTTTATCTGCTCCTAAAAACTTTAATTCCTTCCATGGTACATTTTCTCTAATTCCACCATCAACTAATTTTATATTCTTATATGGGCATGGTGAAAAAACTACTGGATAACTACAACTTGCTCTTACTGCCTTTCCTATTTCTATGTCACTTGTAAATATAGTATTATCTGACATATTATTTCTAAATTTTTGAGAAGTAAAACATATAACATCTCCATTACATAAATCAACACTTGGTATTGCTAATGGCATTTTTATATCACTTATTTGATAAATTCCTTTTTCATTACATACTTTATTTATTAATCTTTCAATTTGTTTTCCTGAATTCAATCCTTTTATAATAATTTTTCCTGTAAATATTAATCCAAAAATTAATTCAAATATATTTTTTATATCTACATATTTAATTTTTTTACAATATTTTTTAAAAATTTTATACATTTCATCTGCCGAAAATCCACATGCATATAAACATGCTACAATACTTCCAGAAGATGTTCCTCCTACACAGTCAAATTTTATATTTGCTTCTTCTAATGCTTTTATTGCACCTATATGTGCTGCACCTTTTACTCCCCCTCCTGCTAAACATAACCCCTTTTTCATAAAAACCACCTAAAATATTTTATGAAAAATATCTTAGGTGGTTACTATAATTATATTTTTTCGTTTTTTACATATTAAATATTTCTATTAACTGTCTTTATAATTTTTTTATTAATAAGCTTTTATTAAATTATAAATTTATGTTATAATAAATTTGATTAGTTTATATTTAGAGGTAATATATATGGAAAAAAATTATTATGAAATATTAGAAGTAGATAAACATGCATCTTCAGATATAATAAAAAAAGCTTATACTACATTAGCAAAAAAATATCATCCTGATTTACAACCAGATGATCAAAAAGAAGATGCAAAAAAAAAGTTGCAAAAAATTAATGAAGCTTATGAAACATTAGGAAATATTGAAAAGAAAAAAATCTATGATTCATTACTAGAAGACTCCTTTGTATCAAAAAAAGAATATGATTCTCTATATGTAGAAAATCAGCATTTAAAACAACTATTAAATGAAACAAAAGAAAAGTACTCCCCGATAAATACTTTTAATTCTTCTTTATATGATGACTATATTAACAGTATTAATGAATCAAAACAGCAAGCTTATTATGATGCTTATATTCAAGATTTGAAAAATAGAGGATATAAGATTAAATATAAAAAAACTAAAAAAGACTATTTTACTAATTTTATTTCTTTTTTATTTACTATTTTAATTTTGTTTTTATTATGGCAGATTCCATTTATAAGAAATATTATAACTGATAACATATTGTTTGAAACAATATCTAACTTGTTTAAAAATATAAAATAATGGACTAAAAGTCCATTATTTTATATTTTTAAACAAATTATCCTTTTTTCTTTTTACAACAAAATCTATAACTATAAAAATACTAATAAATATTATCATTTGTATTAATATAGCTACATCTATATTAATATTTTTTAATATATTTCCCAAATATAAGTATATTAAAATCATACATATTATTAAAACATATTTAAATATTTTATTTGGATTTTTTTTAATTAACATATATTCAGAATCCCAATCTAATACGGGTCTTTTTATATCAACAATTAGCAGTACATAACTATTGATTAATATAATAAAAATTGAACAAATAAAAATTGCTAAAATTTGATATATTTTAATTTTAAAAAATATCAAATATATTAAAGTAAGCACAATTATTGATACTATTATATTTAATATTGTTTGTAATACATTTTTATATAAAAATTGCTTATAAAGGTCTAATGGTATATATTTACTAAATATCGCGTTTTCCCCCTCACGTGATATAGCAGTAAGTGAAATATTTGAAATTGAAAACATCAGTTGTAAAAAACAAAATATAATACTTAACATTTCACTATTAAAACCAAAAGATTCTAATTCTTCCGTTATAAAACTATTCGTTTGAAAATATTCACTAAAGATAGGAATTACTGCTCTACTTATAATTAAAATTGAAATTATCACCAATAATACTGGGAATATTAATTGCATAAAAAATGTTGGATTTCTGTATAATTGTTTAAATTCCTTTATTACATAAGCCTTTGCTTTAGTATGTCTTTTATTTTTCTTTATTTTTACATTTTTCTTATCTTTTATTTTATTTGTTAATCCTAATAAAATATTTTTCAAATATACCTTTTTAGATATTAATATAAATATAATTATAGTTATAGAATCATAAAAAAATAATATAAATAAATTTTTAAATACTGATATTATTTTATTAGGCTCAGATAATATTTCAATTGATGGATTTATAATAAAAAAGCCATCTCCCAAATGTCTATACATTTCATTTGCTTGCTCTACTTGTCGTTTTTGTTCTATTTTTTGAGCCGCAAATCGATTCATTACTATTACCTCAAAACCTATAACTATAAGTAACAATATTACTGTAATAATTATCTGACATACATTTCTATTTCTTATTATTTTAGAGAATTTCATTAGCAATATAGTAACCAAACCTATTATACTAACCAATGTAACCGGAAATAACACTAATACTATAGGCATTATTAAAAAATATAAAAAGGAAATATGTACCATGAGTCCATATATTGTAAATGGAATAATAGCAAATATTCCCTCTGTAACATATGTCATAGCCAAAAAAACTCCTAGTTTAGAAATTAATAATTCTGTAGAAGTTATCGGCATATATAATACGCATTCTAATTCTCTTGAAAAAAATAAAACATTAGTAGAAATTAGAATAATTTGAAACATTAGTAAAATTGTCAAAAGTATAAAATATATATTTAAAAAAATTTGAGGTTGTCCAACTGAAACTAACAAATTTATAATCTTATAACTAATAAAAGATATAGCTATTATTATTATAAATATCATCCATAAAAATATAGATTTTTTTTCAATTTTTTTAGTCTTTATATTAAATACTTTGAAATTTTGATAAGTATCTTTTAAAAACACTTTTATTAAACTATTTATCTTTCTCCACATTTTCTGTTATCTCCATAAATATTTCTTCTAAAGAACTTTCTCCTTTAAACTGTTCTTTTAATTTTTCATATGTCCCAACAAGAATAATTTTTCCATTATTAATAATCCCAATTCTATCACATAACTTTTCTGCAACTTCTAATATATGTGTTGAAAAAAATACTGTATTTCCTTTTTTAGCATGCTGCCTCATTCTCTCTTTTAAGTAAAAAGACGCCTTTGGATCTAATCCTGTCATGGGTTCATCTAATATCCAATTTTTAGGATTATGCAACAACACACCTATAATTATTATTTTTTGTCTCATTCCATGTGAATACGTCTCTAATCTATCATTTAAAGCATCATATATTTCAAATTCCTTTGCTAAGGACTCTATTTTATTAATTCTATCATCATTTGAAACTTCATATATATCTGCTATAAAATTTAAATATTCTATTCCTCTTAATTTTAAAAATATATCTGGATTATCTGGAACAAAACCTAATAATTTCTTTGCTTCTACGGGGTCTTCAATTATACTTTTTCCATCTATAAGAATATTCCCTTGATCTATATTTAAAATACCAGTCATCATCTTTATTGTTGTTGTTTTTCCAGTACCATTTGCACCTAAAAAACCAAATATTTCTCCATCATTTATTTTTAAACTAATATTATCGATTACTTTTTCATTTTTTTTATAACATTTGGTAACATTCTTTAATTCTATCATACTATATAAGTTAGGATATATATAGAAAATCATATATATATCCTTCTCCTTCCTTTATTCTATACTAAATGACATAATAAAATTATTATCTTCTTTTAACTGAATCATTATTGTCATTTCTTTTTCTTCTTGACTATCTTCATTATTTAATATTTTTACTTTAAAAATATTAACATTTCCCTCTTTCTTATAATCTTTATAATCTACCTTTGAGTATACAAAAAGATTTTTTTGTATATATTCCTTTAATCTTTCTTCACTATCAAAATAATTATTTCTAAAAGATTCGGCTAGATGATTATAAATATACTGATAATCTTTTCTGTTTAATGCTTCAAAAAATTTTTCTACGTTGATACCGGATTTAGTTTGATCATCTCCATTTGTATACTTATTTAAAAATGACTTACTTTCTATAGTATATGTATCTAGTTGCAATTCATAATTGCTCATATTATTCTGAATAAAAATATAATAATTGCCATAATCGTCAATACATATATATTCTTTTTGGTTATCTTCTTCTGTTACCTGATATTTAGATATTATGCATTTAACTATTTCATCATAATTTTCTTGTATATAAGCCTTATACCCATCTAAGCTTCCAAATCTTTTTTCTCTATATTCCTTATCAAGCATATTGTATGCATAACTTACATCATATATCATATTATATCTATAATTATTAAAATATTCTTTTGCAATTTCACTATCATCTATAAAAGTTTTATATTCAAATTCATTATAATTATTGCTTTCAATACTATCAATAGTAATATCTATGCTTTCTCCTACATTAACATCATCATAATCATATTTTTTTAAATACTCTTCAGGAAAAATAGAAAACGTATTATGAAACATATCTAAACTTACTGCAATATTATACTTTTCTATTTTATTGTTCTCATTTTCTATTATTATTCCATTTACTAAAAAAGTTGATACATTTTCTGAGCTTTCAATTTTATACATTTTCCTTATAACAATTTCTTCATTATTACCTATACTAAATTTTTTCTTTAAATCATCTTTTTTAATATCAAATTCTTTAATATATGTACTATTTAGCATATTATATAGCATTTCATTCGCAATTTCTTTCCTTTCCTTCGCTTTTTCTTCCTTATATTTTTTCATTTCTTCTTCATTTATCGCTTGTCTATATACTTCAATATTATCAGCTTTTATATCTAAATCCCCAGAATATTTATAATACTTATTTACAATATCTTTAACCACAAAATACTCATTAGCTACTTCGCATTCCACAACCGATTTATTTACATTTATTTCTTCTGGACTCGTTCTATCTGTTCCTGTTTGTTCATTTATAGTACTTCTACTATTAAAATATATGATTGATAAAATAATAATTATTATAAATACTACTAATATTATCATTGCAGCAATTATTTTATTTGTCTTTTTATTAAACTCTATCATTATATTTTTCTCCTTCTCAACTATTTATGGTGCTCTTAAACCATAAGACTGATTTGTTAAATACCAGTTTGATGTATATGGATTTGCTCTTGAAATAGCACTGTCAGATCCGGCATTATATATTTGACCATTTCCTGCATAAATTTCAATATGCCCATATGGATAATATATTACATCTCCTGCTTGTAACTGATCTCTATTTATTTTTTTCCAATGATATGTATCTTGTAAAATGCTTGCTAATCCTGGTGCACTATGACTTGTTTGATTTATCAATCCGCAATCCTTTAAAACCCACATAACATAAGTTGCACAACAAACTCCTCTTGAATTTTTAGATTCTTCAAATGTACTTTTTAATACTCCTCCATTTAATGAATAATAATAACTATGTTGTTCCATGTATGTATGAATTTTTTTTGCACTCTGTAATATTGCCGCTTTTCCTCCTCCTGAACCAGATCCACTATTTGTCAATACAGTTCCATCCGCAAGAGTATATATTCCCTCATTAAATAATTTCCATGTGTATTTTTCTCTTTGAGGATACTGTCCTGTCACAAAAAAGTGTGTCAATCCAACTTGTGTTTGACATACAGCATTATTCTTAAATCCGTCTTTATCTCCCTTTTTATAATAATTTTTATAAACTTCTGCAATATTCTGATTTCCTGAAATATATTGTCCACAATTACCATACTGGTAAGATACCATTGTTAATGCATCTATTTGATTTTCCTTCATTTCTATACCATGTTTAGCAATCTCTTTTTTAAGAGCATTTTTCTTATCAGAAACTATTTTATCTTTTATTCTATCTACAATATCTGCATCTACTAAAACTTCTTTTCCAGCATCATATTGATCTAGTAAAGACTTTAAATTTACGCCTTCATCTTTAAAATATGATTCATTATTAATATTTCCAGCAGCATTTCTAACCATTACACCATATGAAAAATTTAAACAACCATCAAAACTTGTATAATACATTTTATATTGTTTTCTATCTTGTGTTACATATTCACTAACACTTGAGTACGAGATATTTCCTCCATTCATATACTCTCTTAAAGCATTATTTTCAAAACTTTTCAGCATCTCAACAACGCCTCCAGATTCTCCACTATTTACACTTTGAAACTTGCTTGCATCAAATATACTAAAATCAAACTCTGTAACACCATAATTATTTCCTGTTGCTTTATATAGTAAATATTTCACTATATCAACCATATCAGCTGTACTTTCATTAGTTTCTAATATTTCAAATAACCAGCTTGAAGCACTTAATATATTAGATTTATTAGTTGAATACTTAGATTTCCTAAATATCGTTACAAAATTAGGTTTTAAATCCTTCTCGTCAACTTTATCTTGTCTATCCGTTTTTTCTTTTACTTTTGGACTACCTGCTTCATAATAAGTACTTTCTACAGTATTTGTTATACTATCCTTTATCTCCACATAATGTGTTTCTTTATTTAACGTTAAATGTCTTTTTATATTCACTTGCTCTTCAGGATAAGAACTAACTTCTCCTGTTTCCGTATCATCTTGACTCCTTGCTCTTTCTTTCAATTTATTTTCTGCTGCTATAATATTAGAATTCGAATATGTATTAGGGTCTGGTTGATCTCCAGCTTTTTTCCATTCTGTATTATCCACTTTTTCCTCATTATTATTTGTACTAGTCTCTGTATCTTGGTGTGTATATTCCCTTGTATAATCCACTATCCAAGTATCTGCTTTTGTTAAATCAATTTGTAATGTATTTGTTTGAGTTATTACAGTCTTAGTAGTTGTATAATTATATTCCGTTATGTCTTCAAAATCTTGAACTGTTTCTGTATTATTATGTTTCGTATCTTCTAAACTTCCTGAGCCTTTTACTTTATCTTGTTTCTTATATGTCCACTTATCAATATCAGTATTTTTTCTATAATTATCATAAACAGTAATTTCTATTTCACTATTATATGCTAAATCAGCTAATTCCATAACAAACCCTTGTGATTCTCCAACTACCAAAAGTGCCCATAAAAGATCAAATGGCATTGTATATTTATCAACTAATTCTTGATAATTTATTTCAGTAGTCGTCATATTATATACTGTTTTATCACTAGCTTTTACATTTGGATCATTTGTTTCTACTTTTGTATTAGTTTGAGTCCATGTTGCAACTTTTACATAACATGTCGTAGCAGCAGGTCTCGTTGAAGATTTACTATCATTTGAAGAAGCAGTATCTTCTGATGACTCCGTATCTTCTGAAGATGCCATATCATTTGTTGAACTATTACTTCCAGAGCCAAATCCACCTGAGCCGTCACCCATTCCATTATTATATTTAAATTGTAACGGATCAATCTTCACTCCATCCTTTTCTATTTGGAAATGACAGTGTGGTCCACTAGACGCTCCCGTCGTTCCAACCTTTGCTATCATTTGTCCCTTTTTTACTTTATCTCCTGGACTTACAACTGTACTACCTGTTTGATGATGCATATATTTACTAACATATCCATTACCATGATCAATTACAACCCAATTTCCTGCACCCCCATTATAATCACCACTATTTGTCGTATACAACACTGTTCCCTCTTCACAAGCATATACAGGAGTACCATCAATTCCGGCGCCAGCAATATCAATTGCCCCATGATTTTCTGAAGCTCCATCAACTCCAATATTTCCTCTGTATCCAAATTTAGATGTAATTGTTGTAAATTGTGGACTTACTGGCCAACATAATTCAGGTCCATCAACTTTAACACTACTAGACGTTGAATCTGCATTAGATTGCTTGTCTATTGTAAAATGACTAAGAACAAATTCTTTAGCAGAATCACTTCCACTTTCATTATATTCTTTTATTTTGGATTCAAATGTTTCTGAATCTGTATATATCATCGTAGAAACATTTCCATCTTTATCAGCTCGCTTAAATTTAATAATCCCTTGAATCTGATTATTTTCAAAATCTATGTTTTTCCAATCAATAGGTTCATCTGGATTACTTCTAGTATCTGGATATTTTGTTACTATTTCTGCGTTCATTAATTTTGATAATTGTTCTGGGCCATCCAAATATAAATCTACTCTGCTATTATTTTTCTTCATCTCATCCCATATTTCTTGTGCTGTTTTTCCTGTGGTTATCTTTCCTTCTGAATCTACTGTTGCAGATGAACTATATACAGCTGCTGCATATGGTGGACTTGACCAATCATCTTCTTTATAACTTCCATCATCTATTGTTATAAAATATACTGAACCAGCTAATATAACGATAATTAAAACAACAGCCAATACTGGTATCAAAATTGGTAATACAGCCTTTTTTACAACCTTAAAAGCTTTTTTGGTCACATTTTTTAATAATTGTTTCATCTCATCCATCCATTATCACCTCTTTTACTATATCGAAATGTCTAATTTTTGTATACTATTACTATTTATTGTGTCACTTTCCCTGTTATAATCCATAACCACATTTGAAAAAACTAATTTCTCTATATTTTTAGCAGAATTATAGGAACTATAATACTTTAACTTCAATGTTCGCTTTTGTTTTCTTTGAACATATAAATCTGCAAAAGAAATTTCATGGCTATATGCAGAATATTTCACATCTTTTGAATCTTTAATATACATACTTTTTAAATTTTCTTTTGTATCCATAAGTATATCTTTTTCAGTATTATTTTTCACCTCTATTTCATAACTCTCATAATCCATATATATGTTTCTATTTATTATTTTTATTGTAACACCATCTTTTGATTTTTCTTTATTTAGTTCACTTCTTCCTATATAATTATTAATATTTAACTTATATGTCTCTCCTTCCTTTTTAACTGTTATATAATCTTGTACTACAGGTCTATCTTCATATTTTCCTGTAGCCATTATATCTTCAAATACTTTAACTTTATATGTACTATTTATCCAATTTTCTATATTAAAATTCATATTATCATCTTTAAAATTATTATTGCAATACTGCTCTTTAAATTTTTCCTCTGTATCATACATCTCATCCTTGCACTCTTCAGTTAACATATCATATGCCTTTTCAGTATCCTTTTTTTCGCAATTATTTAAAAATTCTTGAATAATTTTAACTTCTGTACTTATAATTGTAGATGATTTCTTCTCTCCTGTAATTCCTGATAATTCTGATTCTAAATTAATATTGTTTTCTGTTTTTATTACACTGTTTTCTATCTTTATTTGATTATTTGTTAATTCTTCCGTACTCTTTTTAGCTGTCCATAAATTTACTAGTCTTAATAAAATAAGGAAAAAGGCAATAATTATTGCCAAAGTCCATATTCCTCTACTATTTTGATTATAAAAACGTCTTAGTTTATTCATAATTATTACCTCTTAATTTATTTATAATTTGATTTTTTTATTTTATTAAATCTCGCTATTCTCTCCATTGTAGTTTTAGCTTCTTTTTTAGCAAAATTAGCATTTCTTCCTGATTTATTCTGAATATTTTCTGCCAAATTTGCCTCCCATTCCTTCGCTTTAAGTCCTTTATATTCACTTCCCATAGCATTAGCATTTTTTATAGTCAATATTGTTTTGTCAATTCCAAGTGTAGGATCCTCTCTTCTCATTCTTTCTCCGGCTACCATGTCATCAGCTGAAATCTCATTTTCTATATACTTATCTACTGTACCATTATCCATCATATTTTTAACTTCTTTTTTGTCAAAATTCTTCTTCAATGCTTTTTCCATTTCATCACGTTTACCTTTTATATAAGCATTTCTTTCTAATTCATCATATCTTTTATTGTTCATAACCTCTTGATATTTAGCATCAGGATTATCAAGCTTTCTTATACTAGGCACTTTATCCGCAATATTTCCTGTTATATTATTTCCTACAATACCTTTTCCTGCCATAGCACCTGCTGTTGTATACTGAAAAGCCTTATTAGGGTCTCCTGAAACAATTCCAGCCGCTAAACCTATAGAACCTCCTAAAACAGCTCCTGTTACATTTCCTACAAATCTTATAGAATTACTTGGTAAGTTTTTAGCCATATTTAAACCTTTTATAGCTAATTTTTTGCCACCTGCTCTTGCTCTACGTCTTGCTCTAGCTCCTAAATTTCTTTTTGGTTTTTGATATGGAGTCAAATTATTTTGAGCCATTTTTATATTATCAGATTTATCCTCCTTGTTTTCTGGCTTGCTACTTTCTCCCATCATTTCTTTTATTTCATCTTCAGAATAACCTGATTCTCTTAAAATGTTCTCATACTCATCATTAGAATATTTCATTCCTTCTCCTGAATTTAATTCTTTTGCCATAGCGTCTCTTTCTTGTGCATTCCACTCATCTGTGTTATAATTATCATCATAAGCATCTAATAATTCATTTTGTCTAATATTTTTATTATCACTAGTATTATCTAATTGTTCTTTATCTATATTATTAGTATCCTCTCCGTAAACAGATGCCTCATTTACTCCTCCATTTAATTTTGGCTGTCTAATACTATTAGAGGAATTTTCTATTCCTTTTTGATTAGAATTTTCACCCTTATTCCCAGTATTTAGTGCCTTTTTTCCTTTATTACTTAAATTTTTCATAGCCCCCATTGTCAAAGCTGCACCAGCAGGTCCTGCAAGCATACCTGGAGTATGTGCTTTTTCAAATCCAAAGAAACTTCTTAATAATTTTTCAGCTGGAATCAAAAATCCTAAAGCAACTAAACTATACAATATATTAGAAGCAGATAAATTCCAAGCTGATGTTATTAATATGTAATATAACAACAAATGTAATGGTTGTATCAATAAATTAAAAATATATTCTTTAAACCATTTATCAAATCCCTGAGCACTTCCATCTTTAATTTTGTCTATTGGATATGTAACAGCTACTAAAGGAGCAATTATCGTCAAAAAAGCCATATACAATACCCTCTTCAAATATGTAAATACAAAATATAATGTCATTAATACTAATATCATAAAACACAATGATTTTCCTATAAAGGGTGTTCCAAAATTTGTCAATTGAGCATCTATTCTTATATATCCCATTAAATTTGTAGGATATAAAATTCCTTTTGCTTTGCTTTCGTCATCTGTTTTTTCTCCACTTTCAGTCACATAGCATTCTTCTAATCCTGCTTCTTTAACGAATTCCTTAAATTTTTTTGCTTTGTTATTATCTGAACTAAATGGTATTAAACTATAATATTGTTTATTGTCGATACTCGAACTAACAATGTCAGTTAATTTTTCAACCAATTTAACAGAAAAAGCCATAATATAATGCATTAAAAATAATAGTAATAGTGCCATAATCCAATCTTGTAACATTTGTTTATATTTTGCTTTATCACTTGCAATTGTAGACAACAACATTCTAATTCCTATATAAATAAGTATTATCATCATCATTACTAATGCAATATTTCTAAGTGTAACATACCATTTACTAACTACCCCTCTCAACTCTGTTGCCATATTTTGTTTTGAAGTTTTTACTTCTTTACCATTTTCATCTAAATAATAATAATACTTAAGTTCCTGAATAGGGTTTCCCTCGGTATCTGTTACAACATTTCCGTCTTTATCCTTCTTATCTTCATATTTGGCAATTGGTTCCTTACCTTTCTCAAAAAAATTTACATTAAATAATAAAATTTTTCCCTGAAAAATCTCTTCTGGACTAATGGTATATGCCGGTAAATATAAAGTTTCAGGAATATTTTGATCAGAGTATGATGTAACAGCCCCGTGACACCATCTGTCCGTTGTCAACAACAACATCATCTACTACAGACATACCATAATATCCAACAGCAATTCCCACTAGTAAAGGTCCTATAATTCCACCAGTAAGAAGAAACAATCCAACAGCAATAGCAGCCGCAACTAACCAGACAAAAGCATTTCCTATAATCTCCCATATCGTAGAATCCATATCTGCCTCCAATAACGCATCAGTTGAACCCATAATAGAGGTATGCATTAGCGATACAATTGCATCTCCAATAGTAACACCTAAAGATAAAATAGGAGATAATAATTTTCCTCCCATTTCTAATGCAAAATCAGCATTTGCAAGAGTTGGTTTTGTTACTACAAATTGAAACAATAATACAAAAATGAGTACTATTATAATTTTAGACCATATTTTTTTATTCGTAAAAATTTTCATAAAGTTATCCTCCACTTTAATTTTTTTTCATTTTTGCTAATTGATTTAAGTTTGTTTCAACAAACTCAAATTCTTTTTTCGTTGGTGTTATTTTTAAAATAGCAGTATCTGATCCTACTTTCAATAATCCTTCTCCTCTTTGACAAGTAACTAAAAAGTTAGCTTCTCCTTCAGATAATTTAAATACCTCTTTTAAATATTGTATTTCAGATTTATCTTGTGCTAAAAATAATTTTGTATCAGATGACGTCAAAACTGCTTGTGCTTCTGGTTTTTCATAAAAATCTTGAAATCTTTGAGAAATAATAGCTAATGAAACATTTCTTTTTCTAGCACGTCTCGCCATTTTATTCAAGAAATCTACAGCTTCTGGATATGGTAATAACATCCAAGCTTCATCAACTAAAACTCTTTTCTTAGCAGCCTTCTCCCTATCTTCACTATTCTTTTTTACAAATTTTTCCCAAATCCATGAAAGCAAAATTTGCTGAGCTAATGGTCTAGCGAATCTTTCTTCAAGTTGTGAAATATCTAAATTTATAAAAGGAGCTCCATCTAATAACTCAAATGTAGACTGTCCATCAAAATAAGCCATTTGTCCATCATATTCTCTTATATATTGTTTCATAACTTTTAATAAATAACTATAATGATATTGATAATCAACATTTTTGTTATCTTTTGCCTTTACTTGTAATCTTCTATACCAACTTCCTATTGTAGGCATTTTTTTCTTTTGTTTTGAAAGCATATCGCCTTTTATAATTCCTGTAGTATCTTGTTCATATAAACTACTTGGATTACTATTTATTCCTAAAGCTGCATATTCTTCTGCAACAGTCTCAGCAATAATCTGTTTTGTTAACTCATTTACTTCTGTACTCCTTGTACTTCCTTTTGCCATTGTAAGTAACCCCTGTGTAACATCTTCAACCTTATTTTCAATGCTTAAAACCATTCTTTCTTTTCCTGTTATTTCATCTTTAATTGTTTCTGTTTCAACATCAAATATATTAATTACTGTTTTAGATGTTGGACTAATTACCACATTTATTCCTCCAAGACTTTCTGCAACTATAGTATATTCACCTTCAGCATCAAGTGCCAAACTTTCAATTCCCATTAATACTGATGACCTAGAAACTAACGTCTTCATTGTTACTGATTTTCCTGCTCCTGATTTTGCAAATATAACCATATTATAATTTGTTAATGAGCTATGAAAATTATCAAATAAAATTGGCGTTCCTGTCTGTTTATTAAATCCTAATGGGACTCCTGTTGGATGTCCTATTTCTGAAGTTGTAAAAGGAAAAACCGTTCCCATAGAATTTCTATCAAAAGTATGACTTTTCGTTATTTTCTTTTCCATTAACGGCATATTAGTTTGAAAAGCTTCTTCTTGCATTCCCCACGCACTTCTAATTCCTACCATTGTTTTAGACATTTCTGAGGATAGCATTTTAGTAGCCCTATCTAGTTCTTCCAAGTTATAAGAAAATAATGTTGATACTATTGTTGCTTCAAATAATTTATTAAATCCTGCAGCTATTTCATCTCTCAATTGTTCAGCTTCAAATCTTTTTTGAGTAATAGTACTCTCTCTGTTTATATTACCTTTATCAGCTGCTACAATCCTTTCTGTTTCAAGTTCATTAATCACTCTATTTAAATCATTTTGAGATTTTTCTTCTTTTATAGGTGTTATATAAATAGATGTATTTATATCTCCAAAAAGATACATGTCTCTAAAAAGTTCAGGAAAAGTACACATTCTTGGTAAAGCTGAAACAAAAAAGCTTCTAGCATATCTTTTCGTATTTGATATAATCTCTAAATGGTCAATATTTGTAAAATCTATTCCTGATGGTGCAATAATTTCTTTCAATGTTCTTCTCTTTAATATTCCTTGTTCTACGTTATTTGTATCCTGAACATCTTCTTTATTCTTATTTTTCATCGTACTATTCTCCTTCCTTTGTTATTTTCTTTTTTCTTCCTTGTTTACTTAGTTTCTCTTTAGCTTTTTCAGCTAGCTCTGATCCTACTAAACTTTCATTCTCTTCAATAATAAGATTAGCCATTTGATTAATTAAATCTTCCATCTCAGCTTCCTTTTGTTTTGCTCTTCTCTCCTTCTCACTCTCTTCGGCAGCTTGTATTATAACTTCATTTGCTTTTTTCTGTGCTTCTTCTTTTATTCTTATATTAATTTCTTTTATTCTCTTTTCAAACACATCTGGTGCTGTACTATACATTTCATCATAGACACTATTAAAAGCCTTTTCTAAATTATATACTTCCGAATCATCTCTATTATAAGCTATGTACAATAATTCTGCTAAACCGTTAGAATCTAGTATTTTCCCATTAATACCACAAACTCCTAAAGCACTTATAATCGACTGTGCTCTTGTATATAAATCTGAAAAAGCTATGTTTTTAATTTCGTCTTTACTATAATTTGAATTACTCATTTCCTCTGGCGTGTAAGAAATAATTACATAATAATGTTTTCTCAAAATATTTCTATTCAAACTCATTCTTTCTGTATTATTAATTATATCTATACCATATTCATATAAATTCTTTTCTCTTGTAAGTTCTAGTTTAGCATTATCTAATTCCTTGCCTATAACGCCTAATCCTTCTAGCTTATTGTATTCCATCTGTTTTTTTAATAGCCTATCTTGAATTTCTTTTACTCTAGCCTTATATGAAATAATGCTACCTTCTAAATTAACAGTTCTTGTTTGAACATATATTTGAATTGGATATCTTAATGTATTTAAAAATTGAATAAAACCTTGCTCAACTCCATTTTTTTCCATTCCAGACATTAAGTCATAATTTATTCCTTGACATTCTATAATCATCAAAAATTTATTCCCATTTTTTCTAATAATCATATTATCTTCAACTTTATCAAAATCCATAAAAGAAAAAATAGATTGTTTATTATATACTGTAGCATTATCTATTGCTGATTTACTTTTTTCTACTTTATTTACCTTTGCCTCTTTTTTAGTAGACATTTTTAATCTTAAAACTATATATATAATTACTAAAACTGATAATATCCCTATCATAAAAATTAAAACAGTAGTAAGTAACCCTGTTATTTCATTATCATTCATCTTTTGTTTCCTCCTTTAAATAAACATATATTTTATTTTTTCCTTTTTTAAACTTAATCCATCTTTTTATAATATCGTCAATAGCTTCTCCTCCTGTTTTCTCAGTTAATTTAAATTTTTTTGTTTCAGGAACTTTAAAAGTGCCTATTATAAATCCAATTAATCCAAAAAATAAAATAAACCCAAATCCTATCATTTGTTGTCCAAATAATTTACATATAAAATAAAATATGCCTCCTATCGCTGCTCCAACTCCTGTATAAGCTAAACCTTTTATTGAAAAAATATATAAAATTCGGCTTTCACCTTTATAATTTCTTGGTATTTCATGAATTTGCATTTTTATTCCTCCCTCTCAATATTAGCTTAATATTATTATAACAGAAAACTCATTAATTTGCGACATTTTATACTTTTTTTTTTTATTTTAATAAAATTTTAATTGTTTTGTAATATTACTGTAACATTAATTCCTATACATATAAAAATCCCTATTAGTGTTTTCCTTACGGACAACACTAATAGGGGCTTTTAAACTTTATATCTAAATTGATGATGCAAAATTAAATATAACACTTGCAATTGTCGATGCTGCAAATACAAAAGCTGCACCAATTATGTATGGTAATAAAGTCTTTTTATATTCTGCTTTTTCTTCTGAACTTCCAAGCATATACTTTATTCCTAATATTACTAAAACAATTACTGATATGATAGATCCAGCTGTAGTTACAATTTTAGCTATGTTATTACCCAAATTTGACATTTTGTCTGTGCTAACAGTTCCTTTTGATGCATCAACCTTTCCTGGATCAAAAGTACCACCCGTAGCAGGTGCTGCAAAAACTGGTGCTACAGATACAGTAATTGACATTAATATTAATAATGTAATAAATATTGTCTTTGCCATTTTTTTCTTCATTTGACTTCACCCTTTCTATTTTTATTTATGTTTTTCTCTTTGTGTAACCAAAGAATTTTAATAACTAATTTAATATTATTATACTATATTTATAATTTAATTGCAACATTATAAATTATACTTACAATTGTCGATGCTGCAAATAATATAGTCGTTCCTATTATATATGGCATCATCGTTTTTTTATATTCTGCTTTTTCCTCTACACTCCCAATCATATATTTTATCCCTAAAATCATAAGTACTATTACAGAAACAATAGCTCCCACAGCAGCAATAACTTTAACTATATTATTTGTTGTGTTTGTTATTTTTTGTGTATCTACTGTTGTCGTATCTCCATCTATATCGCTTACTGAAAAACCAAATGAAATCACTTGATTACTTAAAACAAGTATTATAATAACAATTGCAAATATAAAAATTTTATATTTAGTATTCTTTTTCATGTTTTCACCTTCTATCTAAATTTTTGAAACTATATTTACAGCTAATTTCCATATTCCAAATGCTCCAAAAACAACAAAGCAACTAACAAAATATGGCAATAGTAACTGTTTACATTCAGCTTTTTCATCTATGCTTCCTATCATATACTTTATTCCTATTATTATACCTACAATAACTGCCACTATAATTCCTAATCCTAATAATAAATTATACAAAAAATTAGATGTATTATGTAGTTCATCTTTATTATATGATACATTTTTTTCTCCATCCGTTATAAAACTATCTGCTCCTGCCATAACACTATCTGGAGTATCTGCAGCATATATTTTATCAATTTCAACTATAAACAATATAGCAGAAACTAATATTAAGCTTAAAAATATCTTTTTTATAACACTCATATTTTTTCCTCCCAAGTTATAGTATTCCTGACGTTATATCAACAATTATCGCTAATATATTTGTAATTCCAAATACAAGAAAGCACCCTATTACATATGGCATCATCGTCTTTTTATATTCGGCTTTTTCTTCTACACTTCCAACCATATACTTTATAGCAATACACATTAATACTATTACTGATATCGAAGTTCCTATTACCCTTACCACTTTAACAATAGAATTTCCTTTATTTGCAATTTTTGTTGTTCCCGTAGTATCAGTTGTTGAATCTGGTTTATAATCATCCGTCTTAAAATCGAAATAAAATCTTTCTTGTTTTCCTTGAATTGTAGTTATACTAGTTTCTCCGAATATTATTTTCATTAATTTTTTTTATATCTGCTGCTAATGACTGCTTGCTGAAAAAACCTAACATTATACAATACAAAAATATTATATATGTAAAAAAAATTTTTTTATATCTTATATTTTTCATATAATTCTCTCCTTTTGCTATTATTTTTTATTAATCAAATTATATTTCTACATCCAATTCAATTTTACCACATAAAAAACTGTTTTTCAACTGTTTCATGGCAATCGCTTAAAAATTTATAAACAATACCTAGTATTTATGAAATGCTAGGTATTACTTCAAATATAAGCATTTCAATATTTTTAAAGTCTAGCATATATCTTGTCAATTTTCTTTGCAATGGCATTTTTTTCGTTCCAAAACTAGTATCCAAACTTGCTAAATTAAATACTATTTTTCTAATAATTGCTAAATTATTTATTGAATTTCCCACTCTATTTCTTGAATGATCTTCATCTAAAATCACATCTAACCTCCAATGCAACCCACATTCTATATTCCAATGGTCTCTAATTACTTCTTCTAATTTATCTATTTCTATTTTATAATCTATTATATAATAATTATCTGTTATACTAGTTTCTTCTCCTATTGTTCTTTGTACTCTTACATATGCAATGCCTTTAATTGTTTCCCATTTTTTCTTATCTTTTATTGAGTTTACATCATAACTTAAATAATAATTCTTTTTTTCTATTCTTCCATGATTTTTCTTATCACTTACTTCTTTCCAGATTATATCCTTATGTGCTTTTAAATTATTAATTTTATCAAAATATCTTCTTATATCTTTTTGCAATTCTCTTTGATTTTCTTTTACCTTAAAAACATAATGCCCACCTTTTTTTACTATCTTTTTTGTTATTTTTTCTTGTGTTCCTATTGCATCTATTGTTATATGTGCATTTGTAATATCTAATAATTCTAATAACTCTGGAATAGCTGTTATTTCGTTTAATTTCTCATCAACTTTTACTTGACCTATTGATAATCCCACATCGCCTAAAAACGCTGATACTATATATGGTGTGTTTCCACCTTTTATCGCTTCTGTCGCTGACTTTATTGCTTTTCCATCTATACTTATATTTTTGTTTGTTTTCTTTTTTATAATTTCTTTTGTCCATTCTATAAATATTTCCATGAATTTTTTACTATCTATTGCTGCAAAGACATCTGATAAACAATCATGTGATGGTGTACCATGTTCTAAGTTTAATAATTGCGTAAAATATTCTTCTTTTATTTTCAAGAAATCTGCTATATTTGTAAAATCTGTTAAACCACATAATATTCCGTATATTGTCATTATCAATATATCTATTAATTTATATTTTTTCCTCTTATATCTCTTGGATCTTCTAATACTTCAAATCTTTCAAATAATGTTTTCATTTGTTACACCTCTTGAAAACATTATACTACATATCTTTAATTTGTCTATAAATTTTTTAAGCGATTGCCATCCATACAACTGTTTTCTTTTTTATACAACATAAAAGTCAAAAATTTTTATATCTTATTTAATTAATTTTAATAATATATTCGCACTTCAAATTTCCTTTAAAATATAAAAAGACAATAAATCATAAATCTATCGTCTGTAAAATTATTATTTTATTAAATTTATGGCGGAGATGAGAGGGTTCGAACCTCCGCGCCCCTTTCGGGACCTAACTGTTTAGCAAACAGTCCCCTTCACCACTTGGGTACATCTCCATCTTATAAATAAAAGTTAGATATTTTTTGGTTTTTAATATCTAACTTAAATTGTTTGGCGGAGAGGGTGGGATTCGAACCCACGGTACGCTATAAACGCACGCCAATTTTCAAGACTGGTGCCATAAACCAACTCGACCACCTCTCCATATCTTAAGACAAATGTCCAGCGACAGTATTTATCTTAGCATTTTTCAGGGCATTTGTCAATAGGAATTTTTAATTTTTTTATCTTCCAGATTTTGTGGAATTTATAGCCCTTTCTATCGCCTTTTGCTCTTCATCTGAAAGAGTATAAGTAGACTTTCCATTTTCAATTGGTTTTGCATATATGTTTGACATTTCTCTAGAATAAATTCCATTTAATACAACTCCATTGTTATTTTCATCTAACAAGGCAAGCGTAAAACTTAAATCACTTCCTGTGTCTTTATATGCATTATATCTAATAATTCCAACCTTTTGTATACTTTTTTCAAAATCTTTATCTAATTGCTCTATAAATTTAGCTATTTCTATATTTTGTTTTTCTACTCTTTCTACTTTATACATATAATTCTCTAAGTCCTCTTCTATATTTTTCCCTTCTCCTAATTTTTGCATAAAGTTCTTGTATTTTTTACTAATTGCGTTTGTTTTGATAATATTAATAATAAATCCTATTAGTAAAACAACATTAAAAATTAATACAAACAGTATAATTTTTTCTATTCCTACTGAATTTATAAAATTTTCCATAATATCACACTTTCTTTTTCGAATTTATTTAATCAACCCTAAAATTCTTTCTAAATCATCATTTGATGTATATTCTATTATAATCTTTCCACGTCTTTTTCCTGCATCTAACTTTACTTTTGAACCAAAAAATCCTTGAAATGTATCTTCTATATTTTTATATAATATATGATTTCTTCTTTGTTCTTCTCTTGTTTCTTTTACTTTTGCCTTTTTTTCAACTTGTCTTACTGTTTGTCCTCTTTCTAACATTTGTATTGCTGTTTGGTATTGTTTTTCTGGGTCTGTTATTGCTAATAATGCTTTACAGTATCCTTCTGATATTTTACCTTCTTTTGCCATTTCTAATACCCTTGGCTCTAAGTTTAGAACTCTTACCCAGTTAGCTATTGTACTTCTACCTTTTCCCAATTTTTTTGCTACTTCTTCTTGTGACATTCCATAATTGTCTATTAAAGTTTTTATTCCCATAGCTTTTTCTACAGGATTTAAATCTTCTCTTTGCATATTTTCAATTAGAGATATTTCTGAGTTTATTTTTTCGTCATCCTCCCTAATAATTGCTGGAATCTCTTTTAACCCTGCAATTTTAGAGGCTCTCCATCTTCTTTCTCCTGCTATGATACTATAATATCCATCCTTTTTGGTTACTACTATTGGTTGAATTAATCCATATTCTTTAATTGAACTTGCTAATTCTTCTAACGCTTCTTGATCAAATCTTTTTCTTGGTTGGTCTCTATTAGGTTCTACTTCTGTTATTTTTAAATTCTTTAATGAGTCATTTTCTTTTATTTGCTCTTCTTCTGGAGCTGGTCCAAATAAGGCATCTAGCCCTTTTCCTAAGCCTGTCATTTTTGCCATTTTTATTCCTCCTATCATTTGTTTTATTGTAGTTGTATTGTACTTAAATATATTCTTTTTACTTTTACATCATATGTTTTGCTTTTTTTTGCTCGTCATTTATTTTTAAAAATTCTTTTGCAAATTTCATATAGCTTTTTGCTCCCTTTGATCTTGGATCATATTCTGTAATTGGCATCCCATAGCTTGGAGCTTCACTTAGTCTTACATTTCTTGGTATTACTGTTTTATATACTTTGTCTTCAAAGTATTTTTTTACTTCTTTTACTACCTGATTTGAAAGATTTGTTCTTGCATCATACATTGTAAGTAATGCTCCTTCAATTTGAATTTCTTTATTTAAATGTTTTTTTACAAGATTTATTGTATTTATTAGTTGTCCTAATCCTTCTAATGCAAAATATTCACATTGTACAGGGATTAGTACACTATTTGATGCTGTAAAAGAATTTAATGTAATTAGTCCTAAAGATGGTGGACAATCAATTAAAATATAATCAAATTCGTCTTTTATTACATCTAATTTTTCTTTTAATCTTTGTTCTCTTGACATCATTGAAACAAGTTCTACCTCTGCTCCTGCTAAATTCATGTTTGCTGGACATACTTTTAAATTTTTTATAATTGTATCTTGAATTGCATCTTTTATTTCTGTGTCATTTACTAATATATCGTATGTAGAATTTTCAACTTCTTTTTCTACTCCTAACCCACTTGTTGCGTTTCCTTGAGGGTCAGCATCAATTAAAAGTACTTTTTTACCCTTTTTTGCTAAAATCGTACATAAATTAACTGTTGTTGTTGTTTTTCCTACTCCACCTTTTTGATTTGCTACTGATATTATCTTTCCCAATTTAATTGCCTCCATTTTAGTTAATATTTATTAATGAGTTTTATTTATTCTTCACTATAATAATATATAAATATATAAAAAAAGTCAATAAAATTTAAGAAATTTATTGACTTTTTTTGCTTTTATTGAATTTGTTTTTTTGCAGTGTAAATAGCAACTTCTTATGTTTTTATGATATCGGCTCTTTCGCTGGAATTCCTGGTTTTCTAGGATATTTAGCTGGTGTGTTTTCCACCTTTTTAATAACAATTATATTTCTTTTAATATCACTATTTGGTAAAGTAAATTCATCAACTTTTAGTATTTTTCCACCTAAAACTTTTATTGCCTTTTTACTATTGTTTAGTTCTTCTTCTATTTCAGAACCTTTCATGCAAATACTTTTTCCTTGCTGTTTTATTAATGGTATTAAATATTCTGACAGAGTAGCAAGATTTGCCACTGCTCTTGATGTTGATACATCAAATTTTTCTCTGTACTTTACATTTTTTCCAAATTCTTCCGCCCTACTATGGATTGCTTTTATTTTTTCTAGTTTTAATTCTTCTATTACTATATTTAGAAAATTTATTCTTTTGTTTAACGAATCTACTAATGTAACATTGATATCATCTCTATATATCTTAATTGGTATTCCTGGAAATCCTGCTCCTGTACCTACATCTACTAAAGATTCGCCTTTATTAATATATTCTTCAATTGTTAATGAGTCTATGAAATGTTTTAAAATGATATCTTCTGGATTTGTTATTGCTGTTAAGTTTATTTTTTCATTCCATTCTAATAATAGTTCCATGTATCTATAAAATTTTAAAATCTGTTCATCTGTAATTGTTTTATTAATTATTGATAAATGATTCTTAAATTTTTCCTTGAATTCTTCAAATTCCATATTATCTCCTTTCTTTTTTCTTTTGTTCTAGATATACTAAAAGCACCGATATATCTGCAGGTGAAACTCCTGATATTCTTGAAGCTTGGCCGATTGAATATGGTTTAAATTTATCTAGTTTTTGTCTTCCTTCTAGACTTATTCCCTTTATTTCTTCATATGATATATCTTCTGGCAATATTTTAGTTTCAAGTTTCTTAAATCTTTCTACCTGTGCTTCTTGCATTTTTATATATCCTTCATATTTTATTTGTATTTCTACTTCTTCTTTTTCTTGTTTATCTAATTTTGGTCTATCTGGATCAATTTTTTCTAATATATCATAATTTAATTCTGTTCTTTTTAATAATTCTGCCATTTTTGTTCCTGTATTAAGTTCTGATGTTCCATGTTCCTTTAGCAACTCATTTACTTCTTTTGTTGGTTTTACAGTTAAATTTCTTAATCTTTCTATTTCTTTTTGTATATTTTCTCTCTTATTTTTAAATTTTTCATATCTTTCTTCTTTTATAAGACCTATTTCATGGCCTATTTCAGTTAATCTTAAGTCTGCATTATCTTGTCTTAATAAAAGCCTATATTCTGCTCTAGATGTCATCATTCTGTATGGTTCATTTGTTCCCTTAGTTACAATATCATCAATAAGAACTCCTATGTATCCTTGTGTTCTATCAAGAATTAATGGTTTTTCTCCTTTTATTTTTCTGCTTGCATTAATTCCTGCAATTAACCCTTGACATGCTGCTTCTTCGTACCCTGAAGTTCCATTAATTTGACCTGCCATGAATAATCCGTTTATTCCTTTATATTCTAATGATAATTTTAGATTAGATGGGTCAATGCAATCATATTCTATAGCATAGGCAGGTCTTGTGAATTCCGCATGTTCTAACCCAGGTATTGTATGATATAAAGCAATTTGTACATCTTCTGGTAAAGAAGAACTCATTCCTTGTATATACATTTCTTCAGTATCTAACCCTACTGGCTCTACAAATGCTTGATGTCTTGGCTTATCACTGAATCTAACTACTTTATCTTCAATAGATGGACAATATCTTGGGCCTGTCCCTTCTATCATTCCTGCATATAAAGGTGATCTATGTAAGTTTTCTCTTATTATTTTATGTGTTTCTGCATTAGTATAAGTTAAATAGCAATCTACTTGTTCGAAATCTGTTGGTTTATCTTCAAAAGAAAATGGTTCTATATCTTTATCTCCTTTTTGTACTTCCATTTTACTAAAATCTATACTTCTTCTATTAATTCTAGCTGGTGTTCCAGTTTTAAATCTAATTAAATCAATTCCTATGTTTTTTAAACATTCTGATAACTTGTTAGCTGCTGCTACACCATCTGGACCACTTTCTTTTGAATATTCTCCTATAAATATTTTTCCTTTTAAATATGTTCCGGTGGCAAGAATTATACTTTTAACTTTATAAACTGCTCCTAAATCTGTTTTTATTGCCCTTACTTCTCCGTTTTCAATTTTAATATCTACAATCTCCCCTTGCTTTACTTCTAGATTCTCTTGTTTTTCTAAAGTATGCTTCATTTCTGCTTGATATTTTTTTCTATCTGCTTGTGCTCTTAAAGAATGTACTGCTGGTCCTTTTGAAGTGTTAAGCATTTTAATCTGAATCATTGTTTTATCTATATTTTTTCCCATTTCTCCACCTAGTGCATCTATTTCTCTTACTAAATGTCCTTTTGAACTTCCTCCTATATGTGGATTACATGGCATATTTGCTATTGCTTCTAAACTGATTGAAAAAATTAATGTTTTCATTCCAAGTCTAGCAGCGGCAAGACCTGCTTCACATCCAGCATGACCTGCTCCTACAACTGCAACATCATAATCTCCAGCGTAGTATTCTCCCTTTTCTAATTTCATTTCTATTTCTAACCTTCTTTCATTTTATACTATCTTATTTTTTCTTTTTGTTCCACGTTTTATTTTAATTTTTTCATTCCTTGTGAAACAGAAAATCGCCGTTCGTTTTTATCATCAGGTCAAATTTACTTTTAAGTTCTTGTGAGTTTTTATTGTTAAAACCTTTCTGTTTTTATTGTCTTACAAGGTTTTCCTCCGTTTGTCGAATTTTGTCTTTTTTTGCGTATTGTATTTTTTAAGCCTTTGATTTTATGTAACTTATTGTTTGTTTTTACTTTTTAAGTTTATTGTTTTTATGCTCTTTATTTTTTATTAAATTATATTAATTCTTCTTTTGTCTATTTTGCTTTCAGATTCGTTTTAATAGCTTTTTTGTTTTTTGTTATATAATTTTATTACTTTTTTATTAAAATCGTTTATTTTTTATTCTCGCTTGCAATTTAAGTTTTATTTTCCCAGACAAAAGTTGGCAAAAATTTCTTCAATTATATCTTCAGTTACAACTTCACCTGTAATTTTGCCTAAATCCTCTAAAATATCTTTTATAAAAATTGCTACAATATCTATTGGCATTTTTTGTTCGATTGTTTCTTTAGCCTTTTTTACATTTTCAATTGCTTTTGTTATTAAATTTTTTTGTCTAACATTTGTAATTACATTTTCATTATCTAGATTTATCTCATTTAAATTAAACATTTCTGTAATTTTTTCATATAATTTATCTATTCCTATATTTTTTAATGCAGACATTTTTATTATATTGCCACTTAATTTTTTCAAATTTTCATTATTTTCGTCTATTTTTGCTTTTAAATCCATTTTATTTAAAATTATAATAGCTTTTTTATTTTTAATAAAATCTATCACTTCTAAATCTTCTTCATCTATTTCCTTTGAAGCATCAAATATTGCAATTATTAAATCTGCTGTATTAGCTGTTTCCCTAGATTTTGCTATTCCTATCTTTTCTACCTCATCTTTTGTTTCTCTTATTCCCGCTGTATCAATAAGTTTTAATGGTATACCATTAATATTTACAAATTCTTCGATAGTATCTCTTGTTGTACCTTCATATTCTGTAACTATAGCTCTATCTTCCTTTAAAATAGCATTTAATAAAGATGATTTACCTGCATTTGGCTTTCCTATAATAGCTGTTTTTATGCCTTCTTTTATAACTTTCCCATTATCAAAACTTCTTTCAAGTCTTTCTAATTTTTTCTTTACACTATCTAACATATCAGTAATTTCAGCATTTGCAACATCTTCAACATCATATTCTGGATAATCTATAGACACTTCTATATTAATCATTACATCCATTATTTCTTGCTTTATTTCCGCTATTTCTTTAGATAATAATCCCTCTAATTGTTTAATTCCTGTTTTTACTTCTTTTTCAGATTTAGCATTAATAATATCAATAACTGATTCTGCTTGTACTAAATCAATCCTTCCATTTAAAAAAGCTCTCTTAGTAAATTCGCCTGGTTCCGCTAATTCCGCACCATTTTTTAAACACAATTCTAATATCTTTTTTACAATAATATTTCCTCCATGCGAATTTATTTCACACATATTCTCCATTGTATAGCTTTTAGGTGCCTTGAAATAGGATACTAATACTTCATCTATCACTTCACCATTATCAACTATATTTCCATATTTAATGGTATATCCTTTTATTTCTTCTATTGATTGTTTATTTTTTGGTATAAACATTTTGTCTAATACTTCAAAGCAAAGCTGTCCACTCATTCTAATAATACCTATTCCACCAATTCCGCGGAGCCGTAGATATAGACGCTATAGTACTCATTTTTACCTCCTATTATATCAAAATTTTTATTTTACAAAAAAGGCCAAAGATAGATTTACAAATTATTTGTAAAATCCGACCTTTGACCTCCGATTTTATATATTTTATTTATTCTTTAAAGAAATTACCACTCTTCTATATGGTTCTTCCCCAATACTGATTGTTTCAACTTGTGGATTTTGTTGTAATTTACTATGAATTATTTTTCTTTCATATGCTTGCATAGGTTCTAATTTAACTGATTTCTTTGTCTTTATAACTGTTTTTGCAACTTTTTCAGCTAAATCCTCTAGAGTTTTTTCTCTCTTTTCTTTATATCCTTCTATATCTAAAATAACTCTTATTCGATTTTGAATTCCTTTACCTGCTATAGATGATATAATGTTTTGCATAGCATATAATGTTTCTCCTCTATAACCTATTAAAAAGCCTAGTCCTTCCCCATTTAAGCTTACTTTTATTGCTTCTTCAGATTTTTCAATCTGATAACTTATATTTTCCTGTAAGTTTGTTTTTAGCTGTTCTAAAAATCTTTCTATATTCTTTTCTGCTTTTTCTTGTTCTTCCTCAGTAAGAACTATTTCTTTTTTATGTTTTATTTGTTTTGTTTGTGTTTCTTCTTCCTCTTTTTCTTTTAGTGTCATCTCTACTTTTACGACTCTTGGAGCTAAAATACTAAAGAAACTTCTTTTATCTTCACTCTCCAAAACTTTTATATCTACCATCTTTTTTGAAACATTTAACTGTTTTAATCCTTTTTCTATGGCTTCATTGGTAGTTTTTCCTTCCGAAATAATACTTTTTGCCATTTTTATGGCACCTCCCTAAGATTTTACAACTTTATCTATAATTAATCTTTCTGCAATCATAAGAATATTACTTATTAGCCAATATAATGCTAATCCTAAAGGTGCTATAAATGCTATAGAAATAGACATTATTGGTACAAACCATGACATCATCTTGTTTGTTTGCATTACAGCATCCATTTCGTTATTTTCTTCTTCAATTTCTTTTCCTGTATTTCCATCAATATTTTTTGACTTCTTATCTTCTTTATCTTTTTGTTGCTTTGCTGTTGTAATTCTGATTGATATAAAAGATGATAAAATATATAATACTGGAATAATATATACTGTATAATCCGTCATATTTTGTTGTGGTATTTTGCTTAGATCTAGTCCTAAGAAATTCATTTTAATATTTGTTTTTTCAATAAACTGATCTTCCGGATTTTTTTCTTTTAATAATTCTGTTTCTCTTATTAAATCTATTTCTGGATAAACATTACTTATTACTTTACCTTCATCTTTTAACTGTTGAATATATGTATTTATATTCTCTTGTGGTATTTTTTCCATAAAAGTTAATGGACTTCTTACTAAATAGAAAATAGATAATAATAACAACATTTGTATAATTGAAGTTAAACATCCACTAAAAGGGCTTACATTTTCTGTTTTATACAAGTTCATCATTTCTTTATTCAACTTTTCTGGATCGTTTTTGTACTTAAACTGCATCACTTTTACTTTTTCTTGTAATTCTGAAGATTTCTTCATTGTTTTTTGTTGTTTTATAGATAACGGTAATAGTAATAATTTAATAATAAGTGTAAATAAAATAATTGCTAAACCATAATTATTTACTAGAGTATATAAAAACTGTAATAAGTAGCCAAAGATATTTGCAAAAAATTCAAACATCTATCATATCCTCCTAGTTTTATTTTAATGGGTCATATCCTCCTTTTGAAAAAGGATTACACCTTATAATTCTGCAAATTCCAATTATTATCCCTTTTGTTGCTCCATATTTCTGAATTGCTTGCTTGGTATATTCTGAACAAGTAGGATAAAACTTGCAATTTATGTTTTTACTTTCAAGCCATTTAGAAATATGTTTTTGATACATTTCAATTAGCCTTATAAGTAATTTTTTCATTTCTTTTCCTCAATAAAAAGCTTTGATTTATGGAAAATATCTTCCATATCTTGTTTGATATTTTTATAATTCGCATTTTTTATATCAATTTTTTTCTTCCATAAAAACACTACTGTATTCCCTGAATTAACCTTTTCTTCAAGATTTTTATAGTTTTCTCTTATTAATCTTTTTATATGATTTCTTTTAACTGCCTTTGCTATCTTTACTCCTATAGCAATCCCTAGAAAATTTTTATTGTTGTTGTTTGTTTTTATAAAAGCTTCTATGTATTTGCCTGAATAATACTTTCCTTTTGTCAAAACTCTTTTATATTCATAATTTTTTTTTAGCATCTCTGTTTTTTTCATTATTCTTTTCCCTTCTTCTTCCTTTATTGTCTTAATGAAAAAAACTATTATTTAATAAAATTATGTGGAAAGGGATCACTTTCTGCGTCCCTTTTCTTATTAATTTTTATTAATAAAACATAATTAAATTAAGCACTTAATTTTTTTCTACCTTTTGCTCTTCTTGCTTTTAATATGTTTCTTCCAGATTTAGTTTTCATTCTTTTCATAAATCCATGTTCTTTCTTTTCTTGTCTTGTTTTTGGTTGAAATGTTCTTTTCATTTTAGCACCTCCTATTGATTTTTTTATAAAACTCCGTTGTTACGGAAATTGTTTTTTTCACAAAATAACAAGTATATCGATTATACTCCAATTTTGCTATAATTGTCAAGCAATTTTTATAATTTTTTTTTTGCAATATTCGTAACATTTTTGTAATATTTTATTTTTTTTCCACAGCTTTTTCTCATTTTATCCACACAAAAAAAATTTTTTCCACAATTTTATTGACTTATTGTGTATAAATTTGTTATTATGTGAAAGTAAAATATAAATACTACTTTTGTTGAAAATACTTAAATTTTTGTTCGTATTTATGAGTTTTATTATGTCAAAAATATTACAAACTTATCAACAGTTGTGGATAACTTTGTGGATAATTTTTTAGAAAGGATGATTATAAATGGCTATTGAAAAAGACGAGTTGATTGCAAAAATAAAAGAAGTCTTAAAACCTGAATTAACTCAAATTTCTTACGAAACTTGGATTTTACCTTTAGGAATCAGAAGCATAGACGGTAATCATATTATTTTTACAACCACCTCTGAATATCAACAGGATTTTATTGAAAATAAATATAGAAGTCTTATTTTCAATACTTTAAGATTCATTACAAATATGGAATGGACTTTTTCTGTTATTGATATTTCAAAAGAAAACAAAATATCTACAAATGAAATTATTATAAATGATTCTAATAATTCTTCTGCTGAAGTTGAATTAAACAAATCAACATTAAATCCAAAATATACTTTCGAAACTTTTGTTGTTGGGAATAATAATAGATTTGCACATGCTGCAGCATTAGCAGTTGGAAATGAACCTTCTAACTCTTATAATCCTTTATTCCTTTACGGAGGCGTTGGATTGGGGAAAACTCACTTGATGCATGCAATAGGAAATAGAATTTTAGAAAATAATAAAAATGCTAATGTTTTGTACGTTACATCTGAAAAATTTACAAACCAATTAATTAACGCTATTAAAGATAATAAAAATGAATTTTTTAGAAATAAGTATAGAACAATTGATGTTTTATTAATAGATGATATTCAATTTATCGCTGGAAAAGAAAGAGTTCAAGAAGAATTTTTCCATACTTTTAATGCTTTATATGAAGAGGGAAAACAAATAATTATTTCAAGTGATAAACCTCCTAGAGATATTCAATTTCTAGAAGATAGATTAAAATCAAGATTCGAATGGGGGCTTTTAGCAGATATTTCTTGTCCTGATTACGAAACACGTTTAGCAATTTTAAGAAAAAAAGCTCAAGAGGAAAATATTATCATAGAAGATTTTATTCTTTCAAATATTGCTAATAAAATAGATTCTAATATTAGAGAATTAGAAGGTGTATTTAATAAAATCGTTGCAAGAGCTTCACTTACACACAGTCCAATAACGATTGAATTAGCCGAAAATATTATAAATGAATTTAAATATGAAAATGAAAAAGTAATTTCTTGTGATTTTATAAAAGAAACTGTAGCTAAATATTTTAGTATAAATAAAGATGATTTATCTGGAAATAAAAGATCAAATGATATTGCGTTTCCAAGACAAATTGCTATGTATCTTTGTCGAGAAGTTGCTAACATGTCTTATCCTCAGATAGGAACTGACTTTGGTGGTAGAGATCATTCGACTGTTATGCATGCTTGTAGAAAAATAGAAAAAGAAGTAAAAGAAAAAAATAATACAAAGTTAATTGTGGATAGTGTGAAAAACATTATCATAAATGGTAAACAATAACAGCCTTATAAAATTCACAAATTTTTTAAAAATTGTGTTTGGAAAAATTTGTGTTTGGAAAAATCATGTGGTTCTCTTCTTACGGAATTAACACATTGGATATCCACATACAGATGTTAATAAGTTGTTTAAAAACTGTGTATATCTCATTTTTACACAATTAAAAATTTTAGTTGTGGATTACTTATTGAGTTTTCCACTAAATTATAAACAGTATTTTTGCTAGGGATTCTAACTATCAACATAGTTTTCCACAGTTTCCACAGCACCTAATACTATTACTACTAAAAATATTATATATATTATAAAGGAGGAAGCAAAATGAAAATAGTTTGTTACAAAGACAAAATTATTAAAGCATTAAATTCCGTAGTAAAGGGGGTAGCTTCTAAAACTACAATGCCTATACTAGAAGGAATATTAATTCAAACAAATGATAATGAAATAAAATTAACAACCTATGATTTAGAAATAGGTATAGAATATATAATGGAATGTGAAATTAAAGAACAAGGAAGTACAGTTGTAAATGCTATAATGTTTAGTGAAATAATTAGAAAATTACCTGATACAGAAATATATATTTCTCTAAATGATAAAAATTTATTAGAAATTGAATGTGAAGGATCTCTATACAAATTAGCTACAATGAATCCAGAAGAATTTCCAGAACTTCCAAAGATAGAAATTGAAAATTCAATAGAAGTAGATCAAAATGTTTTAAAAAATATGATAAGAAAAACAATTTTCGCAGTAAGCTCAGAGGAAAATAGACCAATATTTACAGGATGTTTATTTGAAATAGAAAATAATAAATTAAATTTAGTAGCAGTAGATGGATTTAGATTAGCATTAAGAAGCATTTATTTAAATAAACAAACTAATAATTTTAGTGCAGTTATACCAGGAAAAACATTAAATGAAGTAAATAAAATTATATCAGATTCTTTTGAACCTGTAAAAATAGGGGTTTCAAAAAATCAAGCATTATTTGAAATGGATAATTGTAAAATTGTAACAAGAATATTAGATGGAGAATTTTTAAATTATAAAAATGTAATACCAAGTAATTGGGAAACAAGAATAAGAGTGAACAAAAATAGCATTCAAAATAGTTTTGAAAGAATTAGTTTAATATCAGCATCAGCAATTGAGAAAGAAAAAAAATACCCAGTAAAAGTTCAAGTTGATATTGGAAAAGTCATTATATCTTGTACAAATCAAACAGGAGATGCAAAAGAAGAATTATTTGTTTCTACAGAAGGGAAAAATTTAGAAGCAGGTTTTAATCCAAAATATTTTTTAGATAGTTTAAAAGCAGTTGAAGATGAAGAAGTATTTATAGAATTTGGAACAAGTATATCACCATGTTTAATAAAATCTGTTGAAAATAATGATTATACATATATGATTTTACCAATTAGATTAAAAGAAGAGTAAAAGATAAAAAGGTAGAAGAAATTCTGCCTTTAAATTTTAATATAATTATCCACAAATCATTAATAAACTGTGGATAATTCGAAAATGAAAATTCGAAAAAAATAGAATAAATTAGAAAAAAATAGTAAAAAAGAGATAATTAAAGATATTTTAGGTGTGGATTATTTTTAATAGGAAAAATAAAGAAAAAAATAGAATAAATTAGAAAAAAAAAGATAAAAAAAGAATATAAAAGAAAAATTAAATTAATTACAATTGTGGAAAAAATAAATTAAAGTAAAATAATAAAAAATAAATTTAAAATAGAATAAATAAATAAAATAAAGAAATAAATTAAAAATAAAATAGAAATAATATAAAAAATAAAGAAAAAAATTAATAAAAAAAGAAAATACGAGATATATTAAGGAAAAATACATATAATACGAAAAAAACGCTGAAAAATACAAAAAATAAATAAAAATAGTGAAAAATATGCTTAAAAAAATAGAAAAATAATTAAATAAATAAAAAAATAAATAAATTCAAAAAAAACGAAGCACGAGAATCAAAAATAAGACGATTTAATTTTTTAATAATATAATTTGTTATATAAAATTTATTATAAAAATTCAATAAAATAGAAAAAAATAATAAAAAAAAGAAAAAATTAGAAATAATTAGAAAAAATGAAGTTAACAAATTATACACAGATGGAGAAGAATATGTGGATAAAAGAATTAAGAATTAATAATTTTAGAAATTATAAAAATGAAGAAATAAAGTTCGAGAAAAATATAAATATTTTTTATGGTGAAAATGCACAAGGAAAAACTAATATAATAGAAGCAATTTTTTTATGTAGTATGGGAAGGTCTTTTAGAACCAATAAAGATAAAGAAATGATATTACTAAATGAGAGCCAGGCAAACATTGAAATAGAATTTGAAAAATCTGATAGAAGTGGAAAAATAAAAATAGAATTAGCTGGTAAAAAAAATGTAAGTATAAATGGAATAAAAATTAAAAAATTAAGTGAATTATTAGGAAATGTAAATATTGTTATTTTTACACCAGATGATATAAATATTTTAAAAGGTGGTCCTCAAAATAGAAGAAGATTTTTAGATATTATGATTAGCCAATTAAAGCCGAATTATATGCATAATTTAAATTTATATTTAAAAACATTAGAACAAAGAAATAATTATTTAAGACAGATTAGAGAAGAAAATAAAAATGAAAACATGTTAGAAATTTGGGATGAAAAATTGTCAGAATATGCAGTTAATATTTATAATTATAGAAAAGAATTTATTGATAAAATAAATAATAAAATAAAAAATATTCACAATGAAATTACAGAAAATAAAGAAGAAATAGAAATAGATTATATAGCAGAAAGTAAAAATAAAGAAGAATATTTAAGTTTGTTAAAACAAAGAAGAAAATTAGATATTATAAAAGGATTTACAACAAAAGGTATACATAGAGACGATTTTGTGATATATATAAATAATAAAAGATTAGATATTTATGGTTCTCAAGGACAACATCGAACAGCGATTTTATCTTTAAAGTTATCTGAATTAAATATTATTGAAGATGAAATAGGAGAAAAACCAATTTTATTATTAGATGATTTTATGTCAGAGTTAGATGAAAAAAGAAGAAATCATTTTTTAGAGAAAATAGAAAAAACACAAGTTATTATAACTTGTACTGATAAAATAGATATTGAAAATAAAAATATTTTAATATATAATGTAAAAGAAGGCAAAGTAATAAGAGGAGGAAATTAAATGGAAAAGTATAATCATAAATACGGAGCAGAACAAATTCAAGTATTGGAAGGTCTAGAAGCCGTAAGAAAAAGACCAGGTATGTATATAGGTAGTACTTCTGTAAGAGGACTTCATCATATGGTTTATGAAATAGTTGATAACTGTGTAGATGAAGCATTAGCAGGATATTGTACAGAAATAAAAGTAGCTATTGAACCAGGAAATATAATAAGTGTAGAAGATAATGGTAGAGGAATACCAGTTGAAATCCACCCTAAAACACATATATCAACAGCAGAAACAGTATATACTGTTTTACATGCAGGAGGAAAATTTGGAGGAGATAGTGGATATAAAGTATCTGGTGGTTTACATGGAGTAGGTGCTTCAGTTGTAAATGCATTATCTACATGGACAGAGGTTACAATTAAAAGAGATGGTGGATTATACCAAATGTATTTTGAAAAAGGAAAAACTGTTAAAAAGCTAGAAAAAATAGGAGATGCAGAAGGAACAGGAACAAAGGTAAGATTTTTAGCAGATGATACTATTTTTGAAAGTTTGGATTATGATTATGAAACTTTAGAAAAAAGATTTAGGGAAATGGCTTTTTTAACAAAAGGTCTAAAAATAACAATAGAGGATAAAAGAGAGGAAACACCTAAAAAAGCAGAATTTTGTTTTGAAGGTGGATTAGTTTCTTTTGTAGAATTTTTAAACAAAAATAAAGAAAAATTACACAAAACTCCTATTTATATAGAAAAAAATGGAGAAATTCCAGTAGAAATAGCAATTCAATATACTTCAAGTTATTCTGAAAATATATATACATTTGTTAATAATATTAATACAATAGAAGGTGGAACTCATCTTGAAGGATTTAAAAGATCATTAACAAAAGTATTTAATGATTATGCAAGAAGTCATAACATATTAAAAGAAAAAGATAATAATTTACAAGGTGAAGATATAAGAGAGGGAATCACTGCAGTAGTTTCAGTAAAAGTTAAAGAGCCTCAATTTGAGGGACAAACAAAAACAAAATTAGGAAATAGTGAAGTAACAGGTGTTGTTCAGAGTATGGTAAATGAAGCTTTATCTACATTTTTAGAAGAAAATCCAAATGTTGCAAAAGCTATATTAGAAAAATGTATTAGTGCATCTAGAGCAAGAGAAGCAGCAAGAAAAGCAAGAGAATTAGTTAGAAAGAAAAACTCTTTAGAAACTTCAACATTGCCAGGAAAATTAGCAGATTGTAGTAGCAAGAATGCAGATGAATGTGAGGTATACATTGTAGAGGGAGACTCCGCAGGTGGAAGTGCAAAACAGGGAAGAGACAGAAAATTCCAGGCAATTTTACCATTATGGGGAAAAATGTTAAATGTAGAAAAAGCAAGAGCAGATAAAATATATGGAAACGACAAGTTAAATCCTGTAATTTTAGCTGTTGGAGCAGGAATAGGAGCAGATTTTGATATTACAAAAATTAGATATGGAAAAGTTATAATCATGGCTGATGCTGATGTAGATGGAGCACATATTAGAACATTATTATTAACATTCTTCTTTAGATACATGAGACCTTTAATAGAAAATGGTAACGTTTATTTAGCGCAACCACCATTATATAAATTATCTAAAAAAGGAATGAAAGATGTATATTGTTATACTGATGAAGATTTAGATAAAGCATATAAAGAATTAGAAGAAAAAGGAATAACTAGAGATCAATTAGGACTTCAAAGATATAAAGGTCTAGGAGAAATGAATCCAGAACAATTATGGGATACAACAATGAATCCAGAGACAAGAATATTAGTAAAAGTAACAATGGAAGATGCAATAAAAGCAGACGAAATATTTACATTATTAATGGGTGATGAAGTAGAACCAAGAAGAGAATTTATACAACAAAATGCAAAATATGTAAAGAATTTAGATATATAAACATAAATGAGACATGAGGGACAGGTCTTAAATGTACCAAAAAAGTGTTGAAAAATGTCAAAGAAAGTCTAAATATTATAATAAATAAAAAATTTAATGGCAGATAAAAAATATTTTTATCTGCCATTAATCGATAAAGCCAATAACAATCTCCACTAAAACTAATATTTCTAATATTAAAACCTAATATATATTTCTATATAAATAAGCTCGAATACCAAAAGTATTAATCATTCGCTCGACCATTAATACACCAGAAGTAACTATATTCATCCTATAAGGACTAGTAATAACCACTTAAATAAAAATCTAGATATAAGAATAATCTTAGCTCGAATATATTATCTATTATTTGACCATATATGATTATAAAAAATTAAAAATAAAAGAAAATAAATTTAATAAAATATAGCCTACAAACAAATAATATATTCTTATCGCCGACTTATTATAATATATAAAAATACACTGTAATAAATCTTTGCTCGAACATTAATAAACAAAAAATTATCTAATAATGCTCTTTGCTCAATCATTATTAACCTTATAAAATTATTATGAACAAATTTAAAAAATATATACAAAAAAATAAAAATTTTTTTAATTTTTATTTTAAAAACTCTTAAGTCGATTTTTGTCGATGAAAAGTTCTTGACAAGTAAAGATAAATAATGTAAAATCTTTCCTGAAATAGGAGGTGAAGAAAATAAATAAATTAACTCTACAAAAATGGTTGCCCATAAAAGAAATTAATAAGGAAGGAGTTGTTAAATTAAAAAATAATAAATTAATAAAAATAATAAAGGTAAATCCGATTAATTATAATTTAAAATCCAATTTAGAAAAAGAATCAATATTAAATTCTTATAAAATTTTTTTAAAAACGTGTAATTTTAATATTCAAATTTTAATTCAAAGTAATAAAGAAGATTTAAATAATCATATTTCAAAAATCAAAAAAAATATTTCAAAAAAAGAAAATAAAATATTTGAAAAAATAGCTAATAATTATATAGATTATATCAATAAAATTAATTCAGAAAGAAAATCATCATCTAAAGATTTTTATATTATTATATCAGGGGAAATTAAAGATAAAAATAATCAAACAGAAGAAATTTTGAAAAAAGAGTTAACAGAAAAATATTTTAAAATCAAGGAATGTTTATCTCGTTCAGGAAATTTTATTTCAGAATTATCAAATAAAAAAGATGTTGAAAATTTATTATATTATTTTTTAAATAATAATAATAATAATAAATAATAATAAAAAATAATAATAAAAAAAATAATAATAAAAAAATAATAATAAAAAATAATAATAATAAATAATAAAAAAAATAATAAAAAAAATAATAAAAAAAATAATAAAAAAAATAATAATAAAAAATAATAATAAAAAAATAATAATAAAAATAATAATAAAAAAATAATAAAAAATAATAATAAAAAATAATAATAAAAAAATAATAATAAAAAATAAAAATAAAAAAATAATAATAAAAAATAATAATAAATAATGAAGATAAAAATCAAAATAATAAAAAAGAATAAATAATTTATTTTAGGAGGCGAAAATATAAAAAACATAAAAAAAATAATAAAAGAAAAAATAAATGAAAAAAGAATTAAAAAAGAAAAGGAAGAAAATTTTTATAAAGGTACTAGTAATCAAAAAGATGAAATATGTCCATCATATGTAAATTTGCAAAATCCAAAGTATATTGAAATTGATAATATATTTTATGCAGGATTAATAGTGGTAGATTATTATAGAGAGCAGAATGATATTCTATTAAAAAGTTTAATTGAAACTAATATTAACATGAATATTTCGATATTTTATGAAAAACAAGATTCATATAAGGCAATAAAAGAACTAACTTATCATATAGGAAATGTAGGTGTAGAGTTAAAAGAGGGAAACGAAAATAGAGAAGATATAGAGCTTGCAGCTTTTACATATAATGATGCAAAATATATTAGAAAAGAAATTCAAATAAATAATGAAGATATTTATTATTTATATATCTATATAAATTTATATGCAGATAATATAAAAGATCTAGAATATTATTTAAATAAAATCGAAGGGATAGCACAAAGTAAAGGTATGCAAACAAGAAGAGCAAATTTTAGACAAGAGGAAATATTTTTAGCTACTTTACCAATATCAGAAAATAGGGAAATTATAAAAAATGCAGCAAGAAGAAATATATTAACATCAGGTTTACTTTCTACATATCCATTTATATCTTCAACAATTTTTGATCCAAATGGAATTTTTATAGGGACAAATATATATAATAATTCACTAGTTTTTATTGATAGGTATAATACTGAAAAATATAAAAATGCTAATATATGTATTTTCGGAACTAGTGGAGCAGGTAAATCTTTTTATACAAAGCTATTAATATTAAGATATAAATTATTAGGAATTTCTCAATATATAGTAGATCCTGAACGCGAATATAATTCTTTATGCAAAGAATTACATGGAATTCAGGTAAAAATAGGACCAAATTCTAATACATATATTAATATATTAGAAATAAGAAAAGAGAGTATTGAAGATGGAGAAAAAGGATATTTAGCAACCAAAATATCAAAACTTGTAGGATTTTTTAATTTGATTTTTGGAGAACTTACAGAAGAAGAGAAAGCTTTAATAGAAGAAAAATTAATTGAGACATATAAAAACAAGAATATTAATTTTAACGATGAAAGTTTGTATGAAGAAAAAAATGATAAAAAAGAATTTAAAAAATCAAAAAAAATGCCGAAGTTAGAGGATTTATATAATGTATTAGGAAAAGATAAAAGAACAGAAAAGTTTAGAATAAAATTAATTCCATTTGTAAAAGGTTCAATGAAATTTTTTAACAATTATACAAATATAGAATTAAATAACGATTTAATTGTAGCTGACATTTATGATTTGGGAGAAGAAAATCTTAAATATGGAATGTATTTATTTACAGATATTTTTTGGGATAAAATAAAAGAAAATAGAAATAAAAAGAAGGCTATTTACTTAGATGAAATTTGGAGACTAATAGGCGTTACGTCTAATAAAGAGGTTGCAAGTTTTATATATAAAATATTTAAAACAATAAGAAAATATGGAGGAAGTAGTGTTGCTATAACACAAGATATATCTGATATTTTTAGTTTAGATAGTGGAACATATGGAAAAAGTATTTTGAATAATTCAAGTATAAAAACATTTTTTGCACTAGAAGAAGAAAATATAAAAATACTTTCAGATTTTGCAAATTTATCAGAAAAAGAAAAAATTGAAATAAAGTCATTAAAAAGAGGAGAATGTTTAATGTTTGTTGGAGAAGATCATATATTAACAAAAATAGAGTGTTCGGAATTAGAAAAGAAAATTCTTGAAGGTGATAAAAATGAACAAAAAAGCTATAACAGCAATTGAAAATAAAAAATTATTAAAAAACATAAAAAAAAATAACAATCTAAAATTTATTTATAAAAATATACAATATAGAGAAGCAATTATAGAAATTTTGAAAAAAGAAAAAGATATAGAAATAATTTTTATTAGTGAAGATATACCAGGTGAAATAAGTATAGAAGAATTAATAAACGAAATAAAATTAATTAATAAAAAAATAGAAATAATATTTTTTTTAAACAAGAAAGATAAAAATAAGGAAGAAAAATTAAAAAAAATAAAAGTAAATAAAATTTATTATATAAAGAAAATAAATAATAAATTTAAAAATAACAAAAAGAATATAAAAAATAAAATTATAGCAATTTATGGAGAACCACAGTCTGGAAAAACAACAATTGCAAATTTGTTATTAATTTATTTAATAAAGAATGATAAAAAAATTTTATTATTAAATTTAAATAAAAAAATAGAAAAAACTTATTTGGATTTATTGAAAAAAGAAAATATTAATTATAATAATAAAGAAAGAAAAATAAAATTAAATAAAAATATTAGCTTTTATTTTAATGTTGTACAAATTCCTAAAAAAACAAAATTAATCAATAAAAAAAATATTGTAAAAAATTTAATAAAATATTATATAAAGAAATATGATTATATTTTAATAGATATAGGAAAAGATAGTGATGAGTTTGTAAAAGAAGAGATATTAAAAAATAGTGATAAAAGAATAATTGTTGGAAATAATAATTTATTAAAAATAAAAGAAGTAAGAAAATTAGCAAAAAATAATAAGAAAATAGAAAAATATAGTAATAATAAAAAAATAATTGCAATACAAAATAAGGTTTCTATTTATTCATTCAGTTTTTTAATAAATAAATACATTTTAAAAAAGAGTGCTAATATTTATAAAATTTTTAATAATAAAAATTATATTGATTTATTAAAAAAAATATTAGAAGGGAAAAAATTGAAAATAAATAAATTAATGAAAATAAAAATAAAAAATATAATTAATAAAATATTAAGAAAATAAAAATAAAAAATATAATTAATAAAATATTAAGAAAATAAAAATAGAAAATTATAATTAATTAATTATAAAAAAATATAATTGATCAATTATTAGAAATAAAAAATATAAATAAAAAGAGGTAAAAATGGAAATAGAAAAATTAGAAAAAAACAATATAAATTTAAATAATGAATTAGTAAATGAACATATACAAAAAAATTTCTTAGAAACTAATTTAGGAAAAGCAATAAACACTGCAGTTGATATTGGAATTAGAGCTATTTTCCCGGATTTTTTTGAAGATCAAATTATAGATATAAAAGACAACTTATTAAATTATGGTTTAAAAGATGGAATTAGACAAACTATTGATGATGCAATTGATATGGGCAGAAGTGCAATAGGGATTGTTACTGGAAATTTTGAAAGTATAAATCAAATGCAAAATGCAGTAAAAAATGGCGGAATAATAGATGGGATTTCTTCCTTATTAGATACTGTTATAGACAAAGTAAAGAAAGCTGGATTGATAAATAATACAATAGCAAAGACAATAAAGCAAGGAAAAAATATTATTTTAAATAATGTTGAAAATAATATTACAAGTACTTTTAATAAACAATATGAATCAATAGATTATGCAAATAAATATATTTCTAATTGGAAAGAAAATTTTGAGAAAAAGGATTTTTCTGGAATGGAAAAAGAATATAAAAAAATAGAAAAACAATTAAATAATATAGCGCCTATAGAAAAAACAATAAATGAAGCAAAAACGATTATGACGTTACATAATTTAATAAAAAATAATGGTCAAAATTTTAATTTAAGTAAAGAACAATTAGAATTAGCAGAAAAATTAAAATAAAAGATTTTATATTAAAGCTGTACATAAATATGTTAAAAATATATTGCTTATATTAATTAATAAAACATAGAAATCCCTAGAAAATTTAATGATTTTTAGGGGATTTTACTTGCAAAATTGATGGTGTTTTAGTATAATACAAATGTAGAAAAACAAAGAAAAGAGGGAAAATAATGGAAGAAACACCACAAGAAAGAAATGACGGAAAAATAATAGAAAGAGACATTGAAAAAGAAATGAGAACAGCATATATAGATTATGCTATGAGTGTTATTGTATCACGTGCACTTCCAGATGCAAGAGATGGTTTAAAACCTGTACATAGAAGAATTCTTTATGCTATGCATGAAGATGGAATTACAGCTGACAAACCATACAGAAAATGTGCTAATACAGTAGGTTCTGTTTTAGGTAGATATCATCCACATGGTGATAGTTCAGTTTATGATGCTATGGTAAGAATGGCACAAGATTTTTCAATGAGATATATGCTAATTGATGGACATGGAAATTTTGGTTCTGTAGATGGTGATGGAGCAGCTGCTATGAGGTATACAGAAGCAAGAATGTCTAAAATTTCTGCATATATGTTAACAGATATTGAAAAAAATACTGTAAACTTTATGCCAAACTATGATGATAGATTACAAGAACCTACAGTATTACCAGCAAGAATACCAGCACTTTTAATAAATGGTTCATCAGGAATTGCGGTTGGTATGGCAACTAATATTCCACCACATAACTTAACAGAAGTAATTAATGGAATTATAAAAATAATTGATGAGGATGAAGTAACTGACGAGGATTTAATGTCAGTAATTAAAGGCCCAGATTTTCCGACAGAAGGAATTATATTAGGTATTGAAGGAATTAAACAAGCATATAAAACAGGTAGAGGAAAAATTACATTAAGAGCAGAAACAGATATTGAAGAAATGAGCGGAAATAGACAAAGAATTATCGTTTCTTCATTACCATATCAAGTAAATAAGGCAAATTTAATAAAAACAATATCTGATCTTTCTAAAGAAAAGAAGATAGAAGGAATATCTGAATGTAGAGATGAATCTGATAGAATTGATAGAGTTAGAGTAGTTATTGAATTAAAAAGAGATGCAAATGCACAAGTTGTACTAAATCAATTATTTAAACATACACAAATGCAAACAACATTTGGAATTATAATGCTTGCGTTAGTAAATGGAGAACCTAAAATATTAACATTAAGACAATGCTTAGATTGTTTTATTGATCATAGAAAAGATGTTATTTTAAGAAGAACACAGTTCGACTTAGATAAGGCGTTAGCAAGAGCTCATATATTAGAGGGATTAAGGATTGCAATTGATTATATTGATGAAGTAATCCAAATTATACGTTCTTCTTACGATGATGCAAAAGAAAGATTAATGAAAAGATTTGGTCTTACGGATATACAAGCTCAAGCAATTTTAGACATGAGATTAAAAACTTTATCAGGTTTGCAACGTGAAAAAATTGAAGAAGAATATAAACAATTAATGGAATTAATTGAACATTTAAGAGCTGTTTTGGCTAGTGAAAAATTAGTTTTTGATATTATTAAAGAAGAATTAATTGAAATAAGAGATAAATTTGGAGATGAAAGAAAAACAAAGATAGTAGCAGCAGAGGGAGAAATAGACTTAGAAGACTTAATTAAAGAAGAACAATGTGTAGTTGCTTTAACACATTTTGGGTATATTAAGAGAATGCCAATTGATACATATAAAAGTCAAAGAAGAGGTGGAAAGGGAATTACAGGAATTGCTACACGTGAAGATGATTTTGTAAAACAAATATTTACAGCATCTACACATGACATGATATTGTTCTTTACTAATAAAGGTAAGTTATATAAATTAAGAGGATATGAAGTACCAGAGGCAGGAAGAACTGCAAAAGGAACAGCAATAGTTAATTTATTAAGTTTAGATCCTGGTGAAAAAGTATCTGCAGTTATACCTATTCAAAATTTTGCCGATGGAAAATATTTGCTTATGGCTACTAAAAATGGATTAATTAAGAAAACAGCATTAAAAGAATATGATACAACAAGAAAAACTGGATTGCAGGGAATTACATTAAAAGATGAAGATGAACTAATTGGAGTAAGATTAACTGATGGAGAAGATAATGTTGTTTTAGTTACTAAAAATGGATTATGTATTACATTTGATGAAAAAGATGTAAGACCAATTGGAAGAGTATCACAAGGTGTTATAGGAATAAGACTAGACGATGATGATGAAGTAATTGGAATGGAATCTGTTATAGTTGGAGGAAAAGCAACTTTACTTGCTATTACAGAGAATGGCTTTGGAAAAAGAACTGAACTTGATGAATATAGAGTTCAAAAAAGAGGTGGAAGAGGAGTAATTACTTATAAAATAACTCCAAAGACAGGAAAAATAGTAGGAGTAAGAATTGCAACAGAAGAAGATGATGTAATGCTTATAACAGATAAGGGAACTATTATTAGAATTAATGTAAAAGACGTAAGCATTTTGGGAAGATCAACACAGGGAGTAACATTGATGAGAACAAATGATGGAGGAAAAGTAGTAAGTATTGAAACTTTAACTCCGGATATTGAAAATGAATAAAAATAAAAAAGAGGCATTATATGCCTCTTTTAAATCTTAAATCATCACCAAAAAAACAATATATATCATAATAACCAGCTATTCTTGAACCAATACGCTCTTCATAATTATTAAAAATATCATTAATATTTAAATTTGTCGATATAATTGTTTTAGTTGGTTTATGATTTAAGTTTAAAATTCTTGTATTTAATATAGTAAATAGTTCACTTAATTTCATACTATTTAAACTTTCTGTTCCTAAATCATCAATGATTAATAAATCAGAGTCTAGAATAGATTTATAGATATTATCTAATGAGTCTTTTTGTTTACTCATTTTATAATTTATAACATTTTCAAGAAGTATAGGAGCTGTTTGATATAATACAGTTTTCCCATTTTTTAATAATTCATTAGCAATACAATTTGACATAAAAGTTTTACCGTAAACCAGTATTTCCTGTAAATAATAGATTTTTTTGATTTATATTATCAAAATTGTTTACAAAATCAATGCATTTATTTTTTATATTTATTATATTTTTTCTTGGAGAAATGTTAAATTTATATTTAGATAAATCAACTTCATCAGAAAAAATATTTTCATTAAAAGTATTAAAGTTTTCTTTATCTAGATTAGACATGTTTGATTTATTAAAAGAATAATTTAATAGTTTTTGTTTTAAACAATTACACATTTCTGTTTTGTAATTATTATTCATTATATAGCCGGTATCATTACAGATTTTACATTCATAAAAAGGTTGTAAATAATCTGTTGGTAAATTAAGTTCTTTTAAAATTTCAATTTTTTCTTTTTTTAATTGAGAAGCTTTTATTTCTAGTTCATTAATAGAAGCTTCATTATTTTTTAAAATATTTTTAGCAGTATTAATAGCAAATTGATTTAGGTCATCTTCTATTTGTTTTAATTTTGGAACTTTTTTATATAAATCATTTTTTCTTTTTTCTAAATCTAATTCTGCTAATAATTTTTTTTGTTCATATTCTTTTATTAAAGAATTTAAGATTTCATTAGACATTTAATTTCCCTTCTTTTCTATGTTATTTGCATAAAGAAAATCTAAATTAGAATATTTTCTTTGCTCATAATTTGCCTTATTTACTGTGGTTTTAAGTGCTTTTGTATCTTTATCTTGTTTTTTTCTTTGCTCAATAAAAGCAGTAATTTCAGAAGGAGTTTTTAAATTTCTATCATGCCAATCTGTTATAATATTATTAATATATTCAAAAGTAGGATTTTGTTTAAAAGTAGTTCTTTTTAGAGCTATTTCTATAATATTCATATCATATCCGAAATTTAAAATCCAATTTTCTATATAAGCTTCTTCATATTGTGTTAGTCCATTATATTTTCCTAATTTTTTAGCAATAGATTTTTTTATTTTATTTAGACTCTCTTGTTGTTGATAATAAGTATCTAAATCATTCCAAGTTTTTACTTTATTAGAAGCCCATGCTTCAGCTACTGTTTGAACATAATTTCTATGTAAAGCACTACGTTTATAACAATAATCAAATAAAGCAATCATTACTTGTTCGTCAAAACAGTATTTTCTAAACCATATATCAATATCGTTGTACCAAGATGGTCCCATAATACCTTGAAAATATGTATTATTAATATGTTCAATTGCTTTAGATTTAGACTTGTTTTTAGAAGTTTGTTCTATTTTTTCTTTTGACATAGTTAGATTAGGAGTATATAAGTTATGCAAAGTAGCTTCTTGTAAATCAATTATAATATATCCGGTAGTTTTTTTAGTTATTAAATGGTGTTCTTCTAAAAATTTCATTCCATCATTAATAGCTTTTAAAGGAATATTTAATTTTTTAGATAAATCTGTTAATTTTATATCTTTACCATATTTTGATAAAAAAATCATATATAAATAAATTTTCAAGTAATCACCAGGCAATTCAGATAAATGTTCAGAAAAGAATATGTCTGGAATTATTGTTTCTGAAAATAAAAGTGGTTTTTCATTTTGCTCTAATTTCATAATAAAACGCTCCTAAATAAAAATTAAACTTTGTAACTCAAATTATAACTTTTTTAGACAGAAAATTCAAGATAAAAATATAAATTTTAAATAACTATAATTTTAAAAATTAAAATATAAAAATAAATTTTAATATTTTTTATAATTTTTATCATAAAAATATAATTTCTGTTTTAAAAAATATTTTAACATATAGCAAAAAACATAAAGAAAATTTTCTCCATTTAAACCAGAAATACTAAATAAAAGAACTGGAAAACAAGTAAAAATAAATACAAATATTTTTATTTTTATGTTTGAAAATAAAAGATTAATTAATAAAAAAATAAAAGCATACCAAATAATATTAACTAATGCAGTAGAATAATCAATAATTCCAAATATCTTATTTTTAAAATTATAATTTTTAGGAAAAATAAATTTCATAGAAAACCTCCTCACATTCTTAAATTAGAAAAATTTTGCACAGTTTGTGAGATATTTGTGGAAATACCTCCGATAAATTCACGTACAATAGTGTTAGCTTTTATTAAAGCATAAATCCCACCTACATAAACAAATTTAGTAAATAAATTGGAATTAGAAAAATCAAAAGAAAATAATATAAGGAGAACAAGAGAAACTATAATTTGAATAAACATTAAAGAAAATATATTTTTCAGCCAAGATTTAAAGAACCAAGAAGTAGATTCTAAAGTAAGAGATAGAAAAGAGAATGGAGCTAAAAGTACAAATATTTTAATCATAATGTATCTGAAAGAATAAGAAAAAACTAAATTTACTAATGAAAGTGTTAAAGTGCTTTTTATAATTCCGTTTATGGAGAAAATATCAATAGAATTTGAATTTATAGAGATATTAGAGTTTATTTTAATAATTAATTCAGAAAAACAGATGGAATGATTAAAAAGATTTTCGCCTAGAGTTCTAATAGATAAAGAAATATTAGAAATCAAGTCTAAAAATAATGTTAAAATAGAAAATGAAAAATTCATAAATATTCCGAAATATAATTAATTTAATAATAAAACTAAAGGGATTCTCTACTTTATTAAAAGTAAGATGAGACATTAAGTATCTAATAGAATAATATATAATAAATCCTAATAATAAAGAATTAGCAATAATTAAAATACCATTAGAAGTGGATGTGCCAAAAATTTTTTCAAATGTTTGATCTTTTATAATATCTGAATTAATAAATGTTATTTCATCTAAAAGTGAATATAAATTATTGTCTATAGAAGCAAATAAGTTTTCAAAAATAGTATTTATAGTATTAATAATAGTTTGTGTAATATTACTAGTATCCTCCAATTTATCCTCCTTAAGAAATTAATGATTTAATAGCAGACAAAATTAAATCAATAGCAAGAATAAATGCATAAGAAAATAAAGATCCTTTTATAATTTTTTTACCGGTTCTAATTTTCTCTTCATCTCCAAAACTAAATTTTTTCATAAAAACACCACTTCCTACGGCTACTGCAGCTGCGGGAGTAGATATTTGCAAAATCCACTTTTCTATGTTTTCAAAAGCAGAATTAATTTTACTTACTATTTGTGGACTACCCCAAGCAAGAGATGTTACAGATAGGGAATTTAATAATATAAAAGCAAAAGTAAAAGTAAAGATAAAATAAAAAATTTTTTTTCTCAAATAAATCAGTCCTTTATTTTATTTAAGTTTTTATAGGAAAACTTATAAAACTATTATTTTTTAAAATAAGGAAACATTTTTAATTTCTTGGGTGGATATATTTTGTTTCCATTAGATAAAAATGTAAGGGCAGTAAATGTTTCTAAATTTTGAGTAAAGAAATTAGATTCAAAGATAAAATCATTTTGAGTATAACTGCTAAAAGTTTCAGATATATTTGAATTTTCAGAGTTTAAACTATTAGTAATATAATTAAATTTAGTTTCTTTAGCACTCTCGGAAATGCTTTTAGAAATTTTTTCTTTTTCTTCTTTTCCTAATTGTTTTTGAGCATCTTCAATGGTGAAAGAATCATCTGTGCGAAACCAAATTTTATTGATTAGATTTTGAATTATGACCTTTACGGAAGAATCATCTTTTAAAGTAGATTTTAGAGAAGAGTAACTTTGAGTACTAACGATATTAATACATTTAGCTTCTCTACTTAAAGAAAAGAATTCTCCGTCTGTTTTGCTAGCAAATTTATCATATTCATCACAAATAAATGCTGATGTTTTTGAAATATTCTTTGATAAACGAGTCATAATTTCTGTTTGAAAATCCAGTTTTAGATATGTTGCAATGATTTTAGATAACATGTTATATTCAGAAATATTTATATTTAAGACTACGATTTTTCCAGATTCTAAAACAGTATCAAAAGTATTAAATGTTAATTTAGATTTTGGAGAACAAAATGTAGACATTACATCGTAATCAGAAATAAATGTATTTGTTATTCTTGTTATTTCAGAAATTAATATGTTTTTTGTTCTACTATCGAGAGAAAAAAATTCTTTTTCAAAGAAATCTAAACAGGCATTTAGTTCATAGATTTGGGATTTAGAAAATTTAGAATTAATAAATAAATTTCTTAATATTTGAATTTTTTCATTATAATAATTTGGATTAGTTATTAATTTATGTAATTCAAGAAAAGTAACATATCCGTTATTATAAAGTCGACACAATTTTATAGCTTCACAAATAATTTGCTCAGCTTTATCTAGCCAATAAGATTCTGTATTGTTTTCTGAAAATAATAATAAAATAGTTTTTAATCTATTAGCTAAAATTTGAGGTTTTAAATTAGGTTTATGCAAAGGGTTATAAAAAACATTTGAGTTTAATTCTATTACAATTAAGTCATTTAAAAGGTTGAATTGTTTAGCATATTTTTTTACTTGATTATAATAGTTTCCTTTTGCATCTAATATTAATATTCCGAGTTTTTTATCCAAATTGTTACTATTATATTCTAAGAGTTGACGAGTAAAGGGATACATAGCGCTAGAAGTTTTACCAGAGCCAATTGTTCCTGTAATTAAAAAGTTTTGATATAAACCAGATTCAGGGATATATATATTAGTTTTTCTATCTTCATCAAAACCAATTAATAAATGAAGAGAATTTATAAAATTTTTGGAGTGATTTTTGAATTTCTTATTATTAATTGAATTAGAAGTTATAGTTGAAAAATTAAAAACTTTTGTGATCTTAGAAAGAATTCTAATATAAATGAAATTGCTTATTATAAAATTAGAAAAAACAAAAATACAGATATAAATAATTTTTATATATAACCATAATTCGGGATTTTTTGAACATATATCAAAAGGATGAATACCATAAGGAATAATAATTTCTTTAGATATATAAATTGGATAAAAAGTTTTTATAGTAAGAATACTGGATAAAATAAAGAATGAAAAACAAAATAATATTTTTTTTATATGTTTAAGGATAAAATAAAACCTCCTCTATTTAAAGTTTTTCTTTTTGATTTCTAATTTAGAACCTTGCTTGTTATGAAATAATATTATATCAAAAAAACTATACAATGAATATAAAGTAATAAAAAGATATATAATAAAGGTTAAGAAATAAGCATTTATTAATCTAGAAATATTATCACCGCCTTACAATTTTTACCATAATACAATATTTTTTTATATTTGTCTATACTTTTTTAAAAAATTATGTTAAAATTTATAAAAGTTAGGTTGTTTTTAGACTTGACAAAGATAAGATTAATAAAAATTATGTAGGAGGAATTAAAATGAATTTTAATAAAGATACAAGAATAGGAGAAATATTAGAAAAAGCTCCAGAAAAAGCAGAGATATTATTAGAAATAGGAATGCATTGTTTGGGTTGTCCTGCTTCACAAATGGAGACTTTAGAAGAAGCTTGTGACGTTCATGGAATAGATGTAAATGAAGTTTTAGAAAAACTAAATGCATAATATACACAAAAAAACGATTTTTTTTCACAAATGTATTGACATTTGTGAAAAAATGTTGTAAACTATAAAAGCGTTGTGGTTATCACAGTTATGTGGGCTATTAGCTCAGGTGGTAGAGCACTTGACTTTTAATCAAGTTGTCCCGCGTTCGAGTCGCGGATAGCTCACCAAAAGAACTAAATAATTATTAAAATTATTTAGTTCTTTATATATAAGGCCCGTTGGTCAAGCGGTTAAGACATCGCCCTTTCACGGCGGAGACATGGGTTCGATTCCCGTACGGGTCACCAATTATTTTTATATAAAGTATGCCACTTTAGCTCAGCTGGCCAGAGCATCGCACTTGTAATGCGAGGGTCCCCAGTTCGAATCTGGGAAGTGGCTCCATCTTAAAGGTCATTAGTTTTGAGAAAGCTCTTAATTATTGGCTTTTTTTTTGCAATTACGAAATAAAAATGTTAAAATATTAAAAAGTAAATAAAAAGGAGTAATTTTATGAAACGAATTGCCATAGTAACAGGAGCATCAAGGGGAATTGGTAGAGAAATTGCGAAGATGCTTGCAAAAGAAGACATACAAGTAATAGCAAATTATAATAATTCAGAAAAAAAGGCTATAGAATTGCAAGAAGAATTAAAAAAAGAAAATATTAATATTGATATCTTTAAGGCAGATATTTCTAAAAGAGAGGATGCAAGGAAATTAGTAGAATATACTTTAGAAAAGTATAAAAAAATAGATATTTTAGTTAATAATGCTGGTATAAGTGAATATAAAATGTTTACAGAAGAAACTGATAGTGATTGGAATAGAGTTATTAATAATAATTTATATTCTGCATTTGTTATGTGCCAAGAAGTAATACCAAATATGATACATAATAAAAATGGAAATATAATAAATATATCTTCAGTATGGGGAATGGTAGGAGCATCTCTTGAAGTTATATATTCTATTTCTAAAGCAGGAATGGATGGATTGACAAAAGCTTTGGCAAAGGAATTAGGACCATCTAATATAAGAGTAAATTCTATTGCACCAGGAGCAATAGATACAGATATGAATGAGCAATTAAGTAAGGAAGAACTGAAACAATTAGAAGAAGACACACCATTAGGTAGAATTGGCTTGCCACAAGATATTGCAAAATGTGTTAAATGGTTAATTGAGGATAATTTCACAACAGGTCAGATTATATCAGTAAATGGAGGATGGATTATTACTTAATAAGAAAAAACACACTAATATTTAAATATTAGTGTGTTTTTTGGTTATCCGTTTGCATCTGTTACTTTTCTTTTATAATTTCCTGAAATTAATTTTGGAAGATAAGTAATTATTTTATAAACTGCTAGACGAACTTTTTTACTCCATAAATAAGATCTTCTTAATTTTCTAGCAGATCCTAAAGAAACTGGTTCATCTTCTAAAACTAATAATTCTTTTTGAACTTTTTCTAATGGAAAAACATAATTTTGACCATTATTATTATCCCAGTTATTATTTTCATTTTTAAAACAAAAATTAAATGTATCTCCTTCTAGCAAATCAATTTCTGCTTGGAAACCTAAATCTGTTTTAACCATTTGTATATCATTTACATTATCCCAATTTATTCCAAAACCATAATGAATAGATACTTCTGTTGAAGCATCTTGATAAAGTTTTCCTATATATGAGATTTTTACTTTACTATTTTCTACTAATTTATCTGTATTGAAGAATATATTTTTTGTTAATTCCATTTAAATTCTCTCCTTATTTATCTTTTGCTGTCAACATTATAATATTAAATTCTACAATGTTCAAGTGTTTTTTCAAAAATTTTTCAAAAATTTTTCAAAAATTTTTGGAAGGTATAATTTAATAGTTTATACATACTATTAGATTAGGAAATATTAAAAAAAATTAAAAGTTAAAATATTGTAAAAAAAGTGTGTTTATGGTAAGATTTAAATAGATAAAAACAAAAGGGGAATTTTTATGAAAGATAGTGTAGTTAAAGAAGAAAAGATATCGACTTCCGAAGAAATAAAAGATGAGAAGAAAAATAAAGATAAAAAAGAAGAAGATAAAAAAGTTAGTAAGTCTGAACAAAAAAATAAGGAAGTTGAAAAAAGTAAAAAAACGAATAAAAAAAGAAATTCTATTTTAATAGCAATTATCATTGGGATTCTTGTAATTTTAGGAATAGTTGTATCTACTATTTTTGCATTGCTTAATATTAGAAATGATAAAATCGTAAGTGGAGTTTCTATTTCAGGAATTGAAGTATCAGGATTGTCAAAAGAAGAAGCAAAAGGAAAAATTGAGGCAATGTATCAAGAAAAAAAGGAAGAAGAAATTGACATTAAATATGAAGATTTTGAAACAACACTTAATCCAACATTATTAGAAGTTAATTACAATATAGATAAAGCTATAGAAGATGCTTATTTAGTAGGAAGAAAAGATAATATATTTTTTAATAATTATGATATTTTATATACATTGTTATGTAAAAAAAATATAAATGTAGATATGACATTAAATGAAGAAGTTGCAAAACAAAATATAGAAGATATAGGAGTAAATTTACCAGGAGTAGTTGTTGAATCTAGTTATTCTGTTGAAGATGATGAGTTAATTATAACAAAGGGAAAAGCAGGAGTTAAAATTGATACAGAAAAATTATTAAATGAAATAAAAGAAAGATTAAATGATGTTAATTTAAAGGAAGAAATAATAGAAATTCCTGTATTAAATAAAGAGCCAGAGAGTATAGATATTGATAAAATACATGAAGAGATATATACAGAAGCAAAAGATGCATATTATACAAAAAATCCATTTGCTGTATATCCAGAAGTAGAGGGAATAGATTTTGATGTAGAAGAGGCAAAAGCTTTATTAGAAGAAGAAAAAGAAGAATATGTAATAAAATTGAAAATTACTAAACCTAAAGTTACAATAAGTCAAATTGGTTCTGAGGCTTTCCCAGATCAATTAGCAACTTTTACGACAAGGTTTGATGTAAGTGATGTAGATAGATCAACTAATTTAAAAATTGCATGTCAAAAGATAAATGGAAAAGTAATATTATCTGGGGACACATTTTCATATAACAAAGCATTAGGAGCAAGAACTGCTGCTGCTGGTTATAAAAATGGAAAAATATATTCAGGAGGCCAGGTAGTAGATGGAATTGGAGGAGGAATATGCCAAATTTCATCAACACTTTATAATTCTGTATTATTAGCAGATTTAGAAATAGTGGAAAGAAGAAACCATCAATTTGTTACTTCATATGTAGGACCAGGAAGAGATGCAACGGTAGTATATGGTTTAACTGATTTTAAATTTAAAAATACAAGACAATATCCTGTAAGAATTTCTGCATCAGCACAAAATGGTATAGCAACTATATCTATTTATGGCATTAAAGAAGAAAATGAATATACTTTTAAATTTAGTACAAAGACAGTTGCAACTATTCCATTTTCAGTAAGATATGTAGAAGATGAGAGTTTAGATGTGGGTACAGAAAAAGTAAAACAGAAAGGTACAAATGGATTAAAAACAGAAACATATATTACAAAAATGTTAAATGGAAAAGTAATATCAACAAAGCTACTTTCAAGAGATACTTATGATGCTATGGAAAGAATTATTATTAAAGGAACAAAGTCAGCTAATAATAAAACAATAAATGTAACAGAGGGAACAACTGAATCAGTTGAAAGTTCTACAAATACTACAGAAGAAAAACGACCAGAAACAACACCATCAGGAAATAAAACAACAACGGAAACAAATACTACGCCAACAACTGAGAGTAAAGAATAGAACTAAATATAAGAGGTGATACCACCACAAATGGGAACGCCTCTTTTTATTATTTTTTATAAAAATATTGACAATATATCAAAAAGGTAATATAATTTAAAAGTCAAAATTAAATAAATGCGCCATTAGCTCAGTTGGTAGAGCAGCAGACTCTTAATCTGACGGTCGGAGGTTCGACCCCTCTATGGCGCACCACTTTTGCGATATAAATTATTATATCGCTTTTTTTGTATTATAAAAAAATTCTTCGAACTTACGGCAATATAAACTTAATAAAAACTAATTGCATAAAAAATAATCTTGGTGTATAATTAAACTCTAAAATTTTCAATTGAAAAGAGGAAAAAAATGAAAAGTAAAAAAGATGTAATTATAATTGAGGAAAATCCACATTTTACAAATAAATTAAAAGAGAAGTTAGAAGATAAAGTAAATATAATTAATATAGAAAGCATTAAAGAAGCTTTAGAATGTTGTGGTATCAGTTCTGAAATGAAATATGAGAAAGGTAATATTTGTCCAGATATAGTTGTTATAGGGGATGGATGTAAGATTTCGAAAGATTTACAGAATAGATTAAAAGAAGAGTTACCAAAATTATATAATCAAAAGATGTTGGAAGAATTTATGCCTGCATTTTATTGTAATTTATTTAAGAATGGAATAAACAATAGTTTATCAAAATCACCTAAGGTTTGTATCTGTGCAGATTTAAAACAATACCCAATTAAAGGAAAAAATCAGGATATTACAGCTAAATTAGGATATTGTTTACAACATGATATTCCACTTATGAATAAAAATAAAGATAATGAAGATTTAATGGTAACTGTATTAAAAGAATATATAATGAAAATGTGCAATATAAAAGAAAATAGAAGTTATAGATAATTTTTGAAAACATATAAAAGTAATGTTATTGACAAATTTATTTTTGAAGTCTAAAATATAATAGTATTAAAGAAAATAGAAGAGGTGAGAGGTTTGCTAAAAATATATAATACAGATATTGAAACAAATGAATTTCAAGAAATTAGAGAATTTAAAAAAGGATCATGGATTAATTTAGTAAACCCGTCTGAAAATGAAATAAAAAAGGTATGTGAGAATATAAATATTCAGGAAGATTTTATTAGAGATGCATTAGATTATGAGGAAAAGGCCAGAATTGATAAAGAGGAAGACGATAACACAATACTTTTTGTAGTTGATGTTCCAATTAGTGAAAAAGGAGAAGAAAATGAGATATATACTACTATGCCACTTGGAATGATAGTGGTTAGAGATGAGTTTTTTTTAACAGTTTCATTAAGAAAGAATAAAATAATTGAGAGTTTTGAAAAAAGAAAAATAAAAAATTTTCAGACATATAAAAAAACAAGATTTATTTTTCAAATTTTATATTTGAATTCATCATATTATTTAAATTACTTAAAACAAATAAATAAAGAAACAGAAATAGCAGAATATATTTTAAAAAATTCAATGCAAAATAAAGAATTATTAAAATTATTAAGTTTAGAAAAGAGTTTAGTATATTTTACAACTTCTTTAAAATCAAATGAAATTGTAATGGAAAAGACGCTAAGAGGAAAGATAGTAAAACTTTATGAAGAAGATGAAGAAATATTAGAGGATGCTATTACTGAAAATAGACAAGCTATTGAAATGGCACAAATTTATAGTAATATTTTAAATGGAACAATGGATGCATATGCTTCTATTATTTCAAATAACTTAAATGGGGTTATGAAGTTTTTAACATCTATAACAATTATTTTAGCAGTTCCAACTATGATTTCTAGTTTTTGGGGAATGAATGTTAAGCTACCATTTGAAAATAGTCCAATGGGATTTTTGATAATGGTTTTAATAGCTATTATAATGACAATAGCAGTTACTTTATGGTTAAATAAAAAAGATATGTTAAAATAAAATATACCAGTTAGCTTTTATAAAAGTTAACTGGTATATTTATATAATGTTTATTAATTTATTTCATTACCTACAATGTTTTTTATTTTTTCTAATTGTTTTTTTAGGTCTATGTATGTAGCTTGACCTATAGAAGTGTCGGTGCCAGTTTCGTAATCACTAATTGATTTTTCTATATCTAATATTTTCATTCTTTTTAATTTAGAAGAAGATCCTTTATACATATATATAGGAATATAATTAGCTTTATCAATTGTAATTTTTCCATCTGAATGTTTAGTTATTGTTAAATTTAATATAATAGAGTTTCTTGTATTTTCGGCATTTTGGTCACAAATAAAATTGCCACATGCATAAATAACAAAACCATCTTTTGTAGATCCATCAGCTAAAGTAATAGTTCTTTTTTCCATTTGTTCTAATACATGAGGATGATTTCCTAAAATTACATCTACCCCATTCTGAAATAAGAAATCTGCTAATTCTTCTTGTTCAGAGTTTGCAGTTGTTCTATATTCTGTTCCCCAATGCATACAAGCTACAATCATATCAACTCCTTCAGATTTTGCTTTATTAATGTGTTTAGTTATTAAATCTTTATCAATCAAATTAACAGAAAAAGGTTTATCAGAAGGAACGGGAATACCATTGGTTCCGTAAGTATAATCAATAAATGCTATTTTAACGCCCTTAACATCTTGAATTAAAATTTTATCTTGTTCTTCTTGGGTTTTATAAGTTCCAAGGTGCTTAATACCAGCATCATCAAGAACGTCAATAGTTCTTGATAGTCCACTGAATCCCATATCTAAGCAATGATTACCAGCTGTTGAAATAATATCAAGTCCCATATCTTTCAAATTATAAGCTAATGCATCAGGGGAATTAAAGGTTGGATAGTTACTATAACCACGGTCTTTTCCAGCAAAGCTAGTTTCTAAATTCCCAATAGAAATGTCTGAATTTTGTATGTAATGACTAATATTTTTGAATACATAAGAAAAATCATAAGTATCTGATTCTTTATTATAAGCATCCCAATATTGTGTATTATGACACATAACATCTCCAATCGCAGTCATTGTAAAAGTTGTATCTGTGACTTGAGTTGTGGTTGATTCAGAATTAGAGCTAATCTGTGATTGTGATTTTTCAATATCATTTTGCTTTAGTATAAAGTTATAAAATAAAAAACCAACAATTAAAATAATAACAAATGAAAAAATAATAGCTATTTTATTATTATTATTTTTTTTACTTTTTAAATTTTTTTTCATAAAAATCCCTCTCTTTTATTTTAATATATACAAAATATCATATAAAATAAAAAAATTCAACAATATGTATAAACAAAAAAAAATAGCATATAATAAGTACAAAAGAAAAGTAAAGGAGGAAAAAATGAAAGTTATAGATAAAATAGCTTTAGTTTTAATTATAATTGGAGCTATTAATTGGGGATTAATTGGATTTTTTAATTTTAACTTAGTAGCAGTTATATTTGGAGAGATGACTTGGATTTCAAGAGTTATATATGCTTTAGTAGGAATATCTGGTTTATGGGGAATTAAATTATTATTTGATGATTAAATATAGAGTAGAATTGTTTAAATAAGACAGTTCTACTTTTTTTATATTATAGTAAAACTTAAAAGCGTTTTTTACTTGAAAATAAACGAAAAATGATATATAATACCAACGATTTAGAATTAGGAGGATAAGAAATGTTAAGTGCAAATGGAGTTACAGTTAGATTTGGAAAAAGGGTGTTATTTGAAGATGTAAATATACGTTTTGGAAAAGGAAATTGTTATGGAATTATAGGAGCAAATGGTGCTGGGAAATCTACATTTTTAAAAGTTTTATCAGGAGAGATAGAACCAAGCAAAGGAGATGTAAGTTTAGATAAAGGAGAAAGACTATCTGTTTTAAAACAGGACCATTTTGCTTATGAAGATTGTACTGTTATGGATACAGTAATTATGGGAAATAAAGAGTTGTATGACATAATGAAGGAAAAAGATGCAATTTATAGTAAACCAGATTTTTCAGAAGAAGATGGAATGAAGGCAGCAAAATTAGAAGAAAGATTTGCTGAATTAGACGGATGGAATGCAGAGTCAGATGCAGCAAAACTTTTAAATGATTTAGGTATTATTCCTGAAAATCATTATAAATTAATGAAAGAAATAGAAGCCAGAGATAAAGTAAAAGTTTTATTAGCTCAAAGTTTATTTGGAAATCCAGATGTACTTTTACTAGATGAACCTACTAATGATTTAGATTTAAAAAGTATTAACTGGTTACAAGAGTTTTTAATGGAATTTGAGAATACTGTAATTGTAGTATCTCATGATAGGTACTTTTTAAATAAAGTTTGCACACATATAGCAGATGTTGATTTCGGAAAAATAAAAGTTTATCCAGGAAATTATGACTTTTGGTATGAATCTAGCCAATTAGCATTAAAGCAAGCAAGAGAACAAAATAAAAAGAAAGAAGATAAAATAAAAGAATTACAAGATTTTATTGCAAGATTTAGTGCTAATGCATCGAAATCAAAACAAGCAACATCTAGAAAGAAAACTCTAGAAAAAATAGAACTAGATGATATAAAACCATCTAATAGAAAATACCCATATGTAGACTTTAAACCAGATAGAGAACCTGGAAAAGAAATATTACAAGTAAAAAATATATCTAAGACAGTAGATGGCGTAAAATTATTAGACGGAATTTCTTTTGATGTAAAACAGGGAGACAAAATTGCATTTTTAGCAGATAATGAACTTGCTAAAACAGTATTATTTCAAATAATTGCAGGAGAGTTAGAGCCAGATGCAGGAGAATTAGTATGGGGAACTACAATTACACAAAATTATTTCCCAAAGGATAATAATTATTTGTTTGAAACTGATGAGAATGTAACAGAATGGCTTAGAAAATATTCGAAAGATCCAGATGAAACATATGTTAGAAGTTTCTTAGGAAGAATGTTATTTTCAGGTGATGAAGCATTAAAAGAAGTTAAAGTCTTATCAGGAGGAGAAAAAGTAAGATGTGTTTTATCAAAAATGATGTTATCGGGAGCGAACTTTTTAATTTTTGATGAACCAACAAACCATTTGGACATGGAAAGTATAACATCTGTCAATGAAGGAATGAAGAAGTTTATTGGAAATATTTTATTTACATCACATGACCATGAATTAACTCAAACAGTAGCAAATCGAATTATTGATATTAAAGAAGATGGCAAAGTGATAGATAGAGAAGTTACTTATAATGAATATTTAGGTGTAGAATAGAAAAATTCGAGTTATAAAGTAAATAAATATTTGGTTAAGGAAGGAATAACAAATGGATAAGATAATAAATACGATTGCAGAAGAATTAAATATAAAGCCTAATCAGGTTGAAAGTACAGTAAAATTAATAGATGCGGGAAATACTATACCATTTATTGCAAGATATAGAAAAGAAGTAACAGGAGGATTAAGCGACGAAATCCTTAGGGATTTAGGAGAAAGACTAACATACTTAAGAAATTTAGAAAAAAGAAAAGAAGAAATTATAAAGTCAATAGATGAACAAGGAAAATTAAATGATGAAATATTGCAAGCAGTTGCTATAGCAAAAACATTATCAGAGGTAGAAGACATATATAGACCATATAAACAAAAGAAAAAAACAAGAGCAACAGTAGCTAAAGCAAAAGGCTTAGAACCATTAGCAAAAATAATTATAGAACAAAAAGAAGTAAAACCAATAGAAGAAGTTGCAAAAGAATATGTAAATATTGATAAATTATCTGATGAAGATAAGAAAAACAAAGATAAAGTTGTTGCAACTGTTGAAGATGCAATACAAGGAGCATTAGATATTATTGCTGAAGATATTTCAGATAATGCTAAATATAGAAAAGAAATAAAGAGAATATGTTATAGAGAAGGTCAAGTAGTAACTAGAGCATCTAAGCCTGAAGAAAAGTCTAATTATGAAATGTATTATGAATACCAAGAGGCAATAAAATTTATTCCAAGTCATAGAATTTTAGCAATTAATAGAGGAGAAAAAGAAGAATTTTTAAAAATTAAATTAGAAAAACCAGAAGAGAAAATATTGAAATATATTGAAAAAGATATAATAAAAAATACAACTCAATTTACAGAAATGTTAAAAACAACGATTGAAGATAGTTTTAAAAGATTAATAGAACCTTCAGTTGATAGAGAAATACGTTCAGATTTAACAGAAAAAGCAGAAGAAAAGGCAATAAAAGTATTTGGAAAAAATTCAAAACAATTACTACTAGGAGCTCCTATAAAAGGTAAAACAGTTATGGGATTTGATCCTGCATATAGAACTGGATGTAAAATAGCAATAATAGATGAAACAGGAAAGTTGTTAGATTATACAACAGTATATCCAACAGAACCTCAAAATGATGTTGTAGGAGCTAGAAGGGAATTACTTAAACTAATTGAAAAAGATAAAGTAGATATGATTGCAATAGGAAATGGAACAGCTTCTCGTGAGTCTGAAATGTTTGTAGCAGACATGATAAAAGATACAAAAAGAGATGTACATTATGTAATTGTAAGTGAAGCGGGAGCATCTGTTTATTCTGCATCAAAACTAGCAACAGAAGAATACCCAGATATAAATGTTTCTATTAGAGGTGCAATATCAATTGCAAGGAGATTACAAGACCCATTAGCAGAATTAGTAAAAATAGATCCAAAAGCTATAGGAGTTGGACAATATCAGCATGATGTAAACCAAAAAAAATTAGCCGAGAGTTTAACTGGAGTAGTAGAGGATAGCGTTAATAAAGTAGGAGTTGATGTAAATACTGCAACACCATCTTTATTATCTTATGTATCAGGAATTAATAATACTATTGCAAAAAATATTGTAAAATATAGAGATGAAAATGGAAAATTAAAAAATAGAAAGCAATTATTAAAAGTTCCTAAACTTGGAAAAGTAGCCTTTGAACAATGTGCAGGATTTTTAAGAATATTAGATGGAGATAATCCTCTTGAGATAACTGCTGTACACCCAGAAAGTTATGAAGTTGCGGAGAAATTATTAAATGAGATTGGCTTTGATAAAAAAGACTTAAAAGATAAAGAAAAATTAGAAGCTATACAAAATAAATTAAAAACAGTTGATATTGCAAAAACTTCAACAGATTTAAATGTAGGAGAAATGACATTAACAGATATTATAGAAGAGCTTTCAAAACCAGGAAGAGATCCTCGTGAAGATATGCCAAAGCCAATTTTACGTAGTGATGTATTAAAATTAGAGGATTTAAAAGAGGGAATGGTATTAACAGGTACAGTAAGAAATGTAATTGATTTTGGAGCTTTTGTGGATATAGGTGTTAAACATGATGGTCTTGTACATATATCTGAAATGAGTGAAAAATTTATTAAAAATCCATCTGATATTGTATCAGTTGGAGATGTTGTAAAAGTTAAGGTTATTAAGATTGATAAAGAAAGACAAAAAGTTGGATTATCAATGAAAGTATAAAATATAGAATTTTATATAAAAGAATAAGTCATATAATAAAAAATATAATAATTTCGGCTCAATACGAACAAATATAAAATCTAAAAATAGCTAAATGATACTTCCCAAAAGAATTTTGGGTTCCCTCATTTAGCTATTTTAAAATTTTCTAATTTATTCTTCAATCACATTCAATTATTATATCTTTTATTATATGACTTATTCTTTATTACATGAATAAATATTTTACTCTGTCATATATTTATTTCTAATTTCTTCAATTTCGTCATAATGATTTTTCAAAATATCTAAGAAAACATCATCAATATTAGGGTCAAATTGAGTTCCTCTAAATTTTTCGAATTCAGAAATAACAATATCAATAGGTAAAGAATCTCTATAAGCGCGTTTTGATGTCATTGCATCAAAACTATCAGCAATAGAAGCAATTCTTGCCAAATATGGAATATTTTCACCAGCTAATTTGCCTGGATATCCAGTACCATCATATTTTTCATGATGATGTTCAACAATTGGTAAAATATTTTGAAATATTTTTGCGTGTGACAAAATATGAACACCAATATTAGGATGTTGCTTTATTTGAGAATATTCATCATCATCAAGTTTTCCGTTTTTTTGTAAAATTGCGTCAGGAACACCGATTTTTCCAATATCATGGAATAAACCACCAATTCTTAAAGTATTTAAATCTGCTTCTGGTAATCCTAAATATTTTCCTATTAAAACAGAATATTCAGAAACACGGTCAGAGTGACCACGAGTATAAGTATCTTTTGCTTCTACTGTATAACGTAGAGTTTGAATACTTTCTAAGTAAGCACTTTCTAACTTTTCGTAAGTATCTGATAATTCATCATTAATTTTTTTGATTTGATTCATTTGTTTAATAGATTTAATTCCAGACTCAATTAATAAAAGCAACTGATCAAATTTGTCTCCCTTTTCACAATATCCTTGAATATCTAATCGTTTAATTGTCTCTAAAGGCGGAGCTAAATCTTTATGTCCAGTTAGTAACAAAATATACAAGTCTTTATTAAATTTTCTGATTTCTTCTACTACTTGATCACCATGAAATGGAGTCATAATGAAGTCTAAAATCATTAAATCAAAATGCTCATTTTTTACTTTTTCAATTGCTAATTGAGGGTCTGTAACACCTGTAAAATTATAGCCAGATCTTTTTAAAAATATAGATAAAGAATCAATAATACCTTCTTCATCATCAACGGCTATAATTTTATAATTATTATTTTCATTATTTTCTAAATTTTGCAATCCTTTTCTCATATTAATTCCCCATTTTATTAATATTTGTTCACATTATATTAATAAATGCTAGAAAAATCAATAGATTTTGTTAAAAAAATTATGTAAAAAATAACCAATTTTTATATAGTAACACTTTGAGTGTGATAATATAAAATAAAAATGAATTAAACTTGTAAAGTTTTATTTATAAAACTTTACAAGTTTAATTCATTTTTTAGTTATTTATAAGTAAAACTATTGTAAAGGTAATGTTATAGTAAAAGTAGTACCTTTTCCTAATTCAGAATCAACTGTAATATTGCCATTGAAGTGTGCTTTTATTGTAGAATATGACATATATAAGCCTAATCCTGTTCCATTTTTTCCTTTAGTAGTTATCATTTCTTTAAATAATTTTTCTTTTACTTTATCTGGTAGTCCAGATGCATAATCTTTAATTGAAATAAGTAGATTATTGTCTTCTTTTTCAACTATCAAATCAATTGTTTGTTCTGTTTTTCCTTCATATGCTTGGATTGAATTTGAAACCATATTATTAATTACTTGGACTAAACTATTTACATCTCCATGAATTATAGTATTTTCGTCAGTTTTTAGTGAAATATTTAAATAAATAATAGCATTTTTTAATTCATGTTTCATTAGGATATTTACTCTTTTTAATAATTCTTCAATTGTAAAAGAAATATCTTCTTCATTTGAAAGATTAACAGCTTGTCCTTTTACTGTTGTAATAATATCTGACATATATTCTGTATAATCTTTGATTTTAACAATCCAAGAATTCATATCTTTAGCAATATCGTGATGATCTTGAGAGTTTACATCTGGATCATCAATAGAAGAATCATATTCTTTAACAAGATCAGATAAACCTTCTGCTGCTCCTGAGATAGACATGATAGGTGTTTTTAAATTATGTGCTATACCACCAATTAGTTGTCCTAAAGAAGCTAATCTTTCACGTTCCATTAACATTGATTGGTTTGATTTTAATTGATTTACATTATTTTTAGTAAAGCTTTGTGTTAAATTAAATGATAAAGAAAGGTCTGCTAATTCATCTTCGGATGTAACAATTAAATTATTATTTAAATTAATATCATTTTTATTAGTAGAAGCAATTTCTTTTAGTTTATTTGAAACTGTTTTTATTTCTCTCGAAAGTGAAACAGAAACATAAACTAATATAAAGAAAATTATAATATATAAAACAATATCACAAGTTAAAATAGCTTTTAAAAATTTCGGTTGCATAGTATTATATCTAAAACCTGCATAACAAAAATCACCATTAGTTAAATAACATTTTATTGCAATACCTTCACTATCTAAGCAAAAATAATCATATGTTCTTCCATTTTGCATTTCTGACTTTTCTAAAGTATATTTAACAAAAAATTTTTCTAATTTAGAATTATCTGATACAAGTTGATTTCCATTACTATCAATAATAAAATATTGATGAGAGTCATCTAATAATGTTATATTTTTTAAAGTTGTTTCTATTTCTTCTTTTGAATCAAAAACTTTATCAAAAGAATTAGAAATTATTGTTAAATAAGAGTTATAGTAAATATCTCCAGTTTTTTTAGAAGCTTGTACATAACCTACAAGAGAGATGAAGATTAAAGATACAAGTACTAAAGGAGAAAATTGTAATATTAACTTGACTGGGAGTGATTTTAATTTACTCCTTCTTTTTTCAGAATATTCTAATTCTATTTTTTGCATCAAATCAGGATACATTGTATTTAGTAAATTTAATATATATCCAAATTCATTTTTTGAAAATACAAAACTTATTACAGATGCTAATGTAAAAAATGATAAATAAATCAAACATATTTTTAAAATAGTTACAGGATAAGCATCTATTATAATAAATGTCAAAGGTAAAAATATTAAAGGTAATAATATTTCTAGAAAATATAATAAGTAAGGTGTATTATAGCAAAAACCTCTGATTTTGTGTAAAATTAATAGCTTTTTTTGTGATGATAGTTTTTCATTATTTTCACTTAATTTATAAAATTGTTTATATATCAAGTAAGCTCTGATAAATAATATAATTAAGCTACAAAATACAATAATCATAATCAATAAAACATATTGTCCGAGTGTATGTAACTCCATCAAATTCAACTTGAAATTGATTATCTACACTCTCAGGTGGATAATTTAGTATCTTGGGTAAGACGGGGTATAAACATAATGCTATTAAAATTGGAATTATTAAATACAATAAAATAATTCGCAAAAAGCAAGTGTTAATTTTTTTCTTCATTTGTTTTAGTCTCCTTTGTTAATATATTTTTTAAAGAATTTATTAATATAATTTTTGTCGATTGTTGGCCAAGATAAATGTGAATTCTTCATGTAATTAATAGTAAAATCGTTTTTCATAATAATATTAGAGTTGTAAGAAGATTTACTTGTTAAGTCATTTATTATTCCTAAGATATCTGATTTGTTTTTAATATATTCATAAAATTTTTCATCAGATACTACTTTAATTTTTTGATTTTCGGGTTTTAATTGATTAATTAAATCAACTAATTTTATTTCTTGATTGTTGTATATATGAAATACTTTTTGATAACTACTATTAAGTAATATTAAAGAAGAGATAATATCTGCACAAGTATCAACAGGGCTTAAATCAATCTTAAAATTAGAGAAAGAATTAGCTAATTTATCTAATTTAGAAAGAGTTATAACTCTATTTAAGAAGGCATTTTTATCATCATTTTCTTGAAATTTCGCATCAGAGTATCTAGCGCATATATTTCCAAGACGATAAATAGATGCTTTTAAATCAGAGTGCAAAATAGCTTCTAAAATATTGTATTCAGCTTCAAATTTAGTTTTTATATAAATATTTTCAGAATAATTTTGACCTATGTAAAGGACATGTTCATCAAAAATACTAGGTTTTGCGTTTTCAGGAAGTGAAGCTGATATAGAAGTAGTAGATATATGGTTCATATAAATAGAAAAATCTTTACAAAAATCAATGATATGGTTAGTTCCAGTTACATTGATTAGCTCAAATAAGTCCTTATTACCATAATGGTCAACAATAGCTGCAGAATGAATAACCAAATCAATGGTTTCTCCTAGTTTATGATATTCTTCATTAGATAAACCTAATTGTGGTAAAGAAATATCTGCAACTAATACATGAATACGACTATCTACATATTGTAACATAGAGTTTCCAAAATAGAAAGATAGTTTATTTAATAATCTTTCTTTGGAGTCTTTTCCATTTTTATGACGAACAACGCAATAAACATTACTATTTGTTTTGTGCATTAATTCATTTAATATATGAACACCTAAATAACCAGTAGCACCAGTTAATAAAATATTTTTTACAGATAATTTTTCTGGTGAAAAATCTTCTTTAAAGTTGTAAAAAATATTATCAGAAATGGTCCTTTTATATACATTAGATTTTTTAGGATAATAGAAATTATCTGAAATTTCCCTTATTGTTTTTAACTCATAAATATCTTGAATATTAACAAGATAATTTTCTTCAAGTAATTCTATTGTAATTTTCATTAAAGTAAGTGAGTCTGCACCTAGTTCTAGAATGTTATCATCAATACCAATTTGTTTTATATGCATAGAATTTTCTAAGATTGACTGGAATGTTTTTTCAAAATCATTTCTAGGAGCAATGTATTTTTTCTTCTTTTCAACTTTAATTTCCATTGATAATAAAGCTTTTCTATCAACTTTTCCATTGCTAGTAAGAGGTAATTTGTCTAAAAATACGAAAAAGTTTGGTACCATATATTCTGGAACAAGTTTAGAAATATAAGTTTTTAAATTATCAACAGATTCTTTTTCATCCATTACTACATATGCCACAAGATAAGAGTCTGTATCTCCGTTCTTTTTAGGTAATACGACACATTTATTAATATGAGGATGTTTTAATAATTTGCTTTCTATCTCTCCAATTTCAATACGAAATCCCCTAATTTTTACTTGATTATCAATTCTACCCATATAATACAAGTCTCCATTAGAGTCAAGTACAGCATTATCGGCAGAATGGTATAAGATTTCATCAGGATAATAAGGATTTTTAACAAATCTATTTTTATTAAGTTCAGGACGATTTAAGTAACCTTTACAAACACCAAGCCCACTTACACACATTTCACCTTCTACACCAAAAGGCAAAATATTAAGATATTTATCCATAACGTATACTTTTAAAGTAGGTATTGGTTTTCCAATATTAGAATCACTAGAAAGCAAATCTTCATCACTTAGTTCTTTAAATGTAACATGAACTGTTGTTTCAGTAATTCCATACATGTTAATTATTTTAGTAAAAGAATATTTTTCTTTCCAAGGTCGTACTAAATTTGGCTTTAAAGCTTCTCCTCCAAAAATGATATAACGAACAGATAAAGAATTATCAGTATTTAAAAGTTCTCTATCTAATAAGTTATAAAAATAAGTAGGAGTTTGATTTAATACAGTTACTTTTTCATCTCTTAATAGTTGCAAAAACTTCTTAGGATCTTTTGCCGTTGGCTCAGGTACTAATATTAATTTACTACCATATAATAAAGAGCCATATAATTCCCAAACAGAGAAGTCAAAAGCAACTGAATGAAACATAGTCCATACATCATTTTGGTTAAAATCAAACTGGAAGTTGCTGTTTTTTATTAAACGTACAACATTTCTATGGCACAACATAACTCCTTTAGGAGTACCAGTAGAGCCTGAAGTATATATAATATAAATTAAATCCTCAGGTGAATTAAGACAAGGCAAATTAATAGTATCGTTTTTATAAATAGGATTAGAATCTACATTATCTAATAAATAACATTCAATAGGAATATTTAAATCTTTTTGATGAAGTTTGTTTGTTAAAAAGATTTTTGCTGAGCTATCTTTTAACATGAAAGATACTCTTTCTTGTGGATAAGATAAGTCGATAGGTAAATAACTGCCACCTGCTTTTAAAATACCTAAAATTCCAACTACCATTTCAAGAGATTTGTTTAAGCGAATGGCAACCACATCATTTGGTTTTATTCCTATATTTCTTAAAAAATGAGCTACTTGATTAGCCTTTTTATTTAACTCATCATAAGTTAAATAAGAACCATTGTATTTAATAGCAATATTATTAGGAGTTAGTTGTACTTGTTCTTCAAATAGTTGAGAAATTGTTTTATTAGAAGGATAAGAACAATCATTTTTTTCTGAAAGTGCTAAAATTGCTTTTAATTCTTTAGGTGTCGTAATTAAAATGTCTTTTAAATTTATTTTTGGGTTTTTTAAGATTTGTGAAATTATATATAAAATTCTAGAATGAATTTGTCTAATATCTAAATCTGTATACTTTGATATTTTATAATCATAAGCAATATTAATAGAACCAGAATCATTCAAGTCAAAAAGATGAATGTCAAAGTCATCAGAAATAGAACCATTAAAACTCCATTCAGAAGAATATTTTATATCATCATCAGTTTTAATTTTAGTTATTTGATAAGATAAAAGTACTTGATAAAGGTTTGGAACTTTAGAATTTTCCTTTCTTATATCTTCTAAGATATTTTGATAAGAATATTTTTGATGTCTGTAAATAGAAGTAAAATTAGTAGCAATTTGACTAACGAAAGTAGAAAAGTCTAAATTATCTTCTATTTTTATACGTGCAGGGACAGTATTAATAAACATTCCCATTGTATTTTTTTGGCTAACAGAAGTTCTGTTTAAGATAGGTGTTCCTAGAATAAAGTCATTAGAATGATTAACTCTACCAATATAAATAGAATAAACAGCCATAAATAAATTGAATAAAGAGACATTATGAGTATGACAGAAGTCATTCATTTTCTTTATTAGGCTAGAAGGTAAATGAAGTATCTTTCTTTTCGCCTTGTAAGAAAAGTTTTGTTTTATATTTTTTTTGAAAGTAGGCATAGTAATACTATCTGGACGATTTTCTAAATAGTTTTGCCAGAATTCTTTATCTTTTTGAAATTTATTACTTGATAGATATTTTTGTTCATAATTAATATAGTCGATGTAAGAAGCTTTATTGGTTTCCATAGGAATATTATGAGAAATACTATAATATTTCTTGATAATATTTTTTGCAATTAAACCCAAAGTCCAAGAATCAGAGATAAGATGATGAATGTTAACAACAACACCACCTGTTGAATCAGGATATTTGAAAATTTTAAAATCAAATAAATCTGAATGTAAAATATCAAAAATATGAGATCTCATTTTTCTTTCAAGTTTACGCAAATCTGTTTTAGAGGAAATTTCTAAAACATCTATGTTATAATCAAGATCTTTTTTAAAAGATTGATATATGCAACCATCTTTAATATAAAATTGAGCGTGAAGATTATCATTTTCAGCAACAATTAAATGAAGAGCTTCTTTTAAAGCATTAATATCAAGTGGTTCAAAAATATTTATTGTACCACAAATATTATTAATATTAGAACCATTATAAAATAATTCTGTATTCCAAATACTTTTCTGAGCATTAGTTAACTCATAAACATCCTTTTCCATTTTATTCACCTTTTACCTTTATTGTATTATTTAGTCAAATTATATATTTTTTTACTTAAAAATGTCAATAGAATTTTATAACTGTTACTAAAAGTTTCATAAAAAAAAAAGAGTTTAGTTTAAAATTGCTAAAGTTGGAAAGAATATTTTTGAGGTGGAATATTTGAAAAAAATAAAAAAAAGAAAATACTTAAAAAAATCATTAAAAATATTTATCATTTTATCAATTCTTTGGGTTTTTGCTTTTTATTTATATAATACATACCAAAAGATAGAAATTAATGATAATTATGTTGCAACAAGGACACAATCCACATTAAAAGAACAAACTGTGGAAAACGTTCAGAATAATAGCAAGAAAATTGCAGATGTTTTAGAAGAAACAACACAAAAGGTTGTTGGTATTTCAAAATTAAAAGAAACAGGTAATAGCATATTATCAAAAAGTTCAGAAAGTGAATTAGGACTAGGGACAGGATTTATTGTGACAGAAGATGGATATATAGTAAGTAATGAACATGTGACAGGCAGTAAGTATAGTAGATGTTATATAACGTTAGAAAATGGGACAAATTATGATGGAACAGTAGTATGGAGTGATAGTGATTTAGATTTATCTATTACAAAAATAAATGCAAAAAATTTACCATATGTTACTTTAGGAGATTCTAAAAGCATAAGAGTTGGAGAAACAGTGTATGCAATTCGGAAATCCTATTGGATTTGAATTTAGAAGGACTGTAACGTCAGGGATTATAAGTGCAAAAAATAGAACAATAAAAATAGAAGAAGAAAGCAAATCTTCTTATATGACAGATTTAATACAAACAGATGCTACTATTAATCCTGGAAATAGTGGGGGGCCTTTGATTTATCCAAATGGAGATATTATAGGAATTAATACAGTTAAAATATCTACTGCTGAAGGAATTGGCTTTGCAATACCTATTAATATTATAAGACCAATTATTGAAAGTTTTAAACAAATAGGAAATTTTGAAGAAGCAACTATAGGCATTTATGCTTATGATAAAGAAGTAGTACCATATTTAAATACAAATTTAAATAATAATTTTCAAAAGGGAATTTATGTTGCGCAAATTACTAGTAATGGTCCAGCAGATAATACAGAATTAAAAAATGGAGATATTATTACAAGTATTGATAATATAGAGCTAAATACTATGAATGATTTAAGAGAATATATTTATACAAAAAAACCAAATGATGAAGTGAATTTAAAGATTATAAGAGGAAAGATAAATAAAGAATTCAATATTGTACTAGGGAAAAAATAAAAAGAGACCACCCGTAAGCAATATAAGCTTTTGGGTGGTGGTGAGATTAATGGATGTAGTATACGTGATCATTGCAATACTGCATCTTTGATTTGATGTCTTCAGGTGTTATTGTAACAATAACATCATATGTTTTTCCGTTATAGTTAACGGATTTTGTTATTGTTCCAATAATGGACTCATTACAACGACCTTTTTGAAAGGCCTGATCAATGAGACACCATTTAACTAAATCTGTTAAAGAATTCAAATAATCTCTCCCCTTTCTGTATAGTATAGAAATTAATTATAACACAGATATAATTAAAATGCAAGTTAAGGCAAGTTAATGTTTAAAAATATAATATTAAAAAGAAGTATTTTCATTAAATGCATATTTTCTAACATAATCTTTTGTTTCTTTATTATTCATATAAACTTCAGAACGAGATTTTTTTAAGAATTCAATAATTTGATAAACATCAATCCAAATTTCATTAGGACTATCTACTTGAGACTCATCAAATATTAGTTGCATACCAAAATGAAGATGAGGAACATTAATATTATTCACATTTTCCTTTGTGCTATATCCAGTCATTCCTAAATATCCTATTACATCACCAGCATTAACTGTTTTTCCTTCTTCTAAACCTTCTACATAAGGATGATTTTTTCTTAAATGTGCATAATAATAATATCTTTTTGTGTCAAAACTTCTAATTCCTATTCTCCAACCGCCATATTGGTTCCAGCCTAAATTTTCTACTATACCAGATTCAACAGCAATAATTGGAATGCCAATACTTCCCATTAAATCATTTCCTAAATGAGTTCTTTTAAATCCATAAGATCTCGAATTTCCAAAGTCATCATAATGAGAAAAAGAATAATTTTTAGCAATTGGTAAAAATGCTTTTAAACCATAACGAGATTTAAAAGATTTTGTACCATCTTCATTTTCTGTTTCAATTTCGTAATTTCCAATAAAGTTGCTAAGTACAGCAGAGTAACTTTCATAGTAATAATCATAGAATTTTAAATTATTTGTCAAATCTGATATGGTTTCAACATTAGATAATTTATTTACTAAAGTATCTAAATCAGATTTTTTGAAACTTTTAAAATCTCCACCATTTTTACAAGCTAGATAAGCTAATAATTCAATCCAGTTATATATTATTCCATTATTATTATTATTATGTGAGTCAATATCAAGCTTTGCTGTTAAATTTAGAGCTTCAGAAGTTATATTAAAATCAACCCATTTTATAAAGTTAGTATTATTAGTTTCTTGTGTGTCATTTGCAAATGAATAAAATAATATAATGCTAGTAAATAAAGTTATAATAATAGTAATGATTATTATTAAATTTTTATTAATTTTAAAAGACTTTATAATCAAAAGACTCACCCCATAAATTATATGGAAAATTGAAAACGAATATGATACAATAAAAAGAATAAAGGAGGAAGAAAATGAATAAATATATGAAAATAGCAAAAGAAAATTCTAAAAAATGGATGGATTTAGAAGGAGGACCATTTGGTGCAGTAATAGTAAATAAAGAAGGAGAAATTATATCAAATGGAAATAATAGAGTATTGAAAGAAAAAGATCCAACCCAACATGCAGAAATTGTTGCAATAAGAGAAGCGTGTAAAAAGTTAAATACATATGATTTATCTGAGTATGAATTATATACTTCATGTGAACCATGCCCAATGTGCTTATCTGCTATTATTTGGGCCAATATAAAAACGGTATATTATGGATGTACAAAAGAAGATGCAGGTAGTATAGGATTTAGAGATGACAAAATTTATGAGTTTTTAAAAGGTGAAAACGTAGATTTAATAGATTTAAAGCAAATTGATAGAAAAGAATGTTTTAAAGAAATGGAGAATTATAAAAAGAATCAAGGGATTATATATTGAAAAGTTGACATAAATATTGAAAAATAAAAAGAAACATGTTAAAATGATATATAAATATTTTTTTGATTTATGAGGGGATAAAAAATGAAAGATATATTATTAAACAGATTTTATTTAGATAAAGAAAAAGATATTATAGTTAATTTATATAAAATTAATAAGGATGAAATAAAATATATATTAGAGACACCAAATCATAATACAGGTAATTTAATTACAAATTTAGCAAATTTATGTGGTGTAGAGACAACTAAAAACGAAAATGATATGAAAATAATAGAGGGAACAATTCCTGCTAGTATCAATGGAGACAATGAGATTGTTTATATTTTTAGAATGGGAGGCATAAAAATTGCTAATATTTATGAAAATGGAGTAATAGAAATAAAAGCCAAAATCCCAGCAATTTCAAAAACCTTAATGTCACAAACTAAAAATTATAAATTGCCTATTGATAAAACCATTGTTAAATCTTACATATTAAAAAAATCTAAATTTAGAACTGATTTACATACTCATATGAATGCTAATTTAACCCCCGATGTTTTAATAGCATTAGGTATAGTGCGTCAAATAAAGTATCCATTATATTATATAAAAAAATTAAAATTGAAAATGTCAAAGATACAAGAAGAAAAAATATTAAAACAAAGAAAAAAAGTAGAAGAACAATTTAAAGATTGCAATCTTACTGGAAAATATTTAACTAGAAAAATTGACGATAATACATTTATTAACTTTGCAGATTTTATTTTAAACAATTTAGAAAATGCAGAATATAACATTTCAAAAATTAGAAATAGCCTAGTAATATTAAAAGACGGGCAAGCAGTATTTACAAATTTAGAAAAAGTATATATTTATCGTTATATTTTTGCTAAAGGTAAGGTATCAGAAGAGAAAATACAAATAAAAGATATTAATAAAATACCAGAAAAAGACATTGTAAAATATGCAAAAAGAATGATAGAAGATCATAAAAAAGGAAGTCAATATGAATTTAATTCATTAAGACAAGATAAATTATTATGGATAGCTAGAGAATATCAAAAACAAGGTATTGAATATGTAGAAATGGCAGACACAGAACTTGCAAAATTAGGAGAACCAGCAATAAAATATTTGGAAGAAATTCATGAAATTATGCCTAAAATAGAAAAAGAAACAGGTGTAGCAATAAGGTTTTTAGCAGCAATTAGAAGAATACCGTTGACTATTATAAAAGGTGTTAATACTAGAGATTCTTATCTACTAGATAATTTAAATGTTATTAAAGCTGTGGCAAAAAGTCCATATGTAGTAGGTAGTGATTTTATTGGAGAAGAAATTAATGATATTACAGAATTGAAACCTGTCATTAGAGAACTTGTAAATTATGTTGTAAATGAAGATGAAAATTTTACAATTAGAATTCATGCTGGAGAAAATGATAGCTTAAGAGGAAATGTATCAAAATCAATAGAAAGTGTAATAGAAGCAACGCCAGAAGGAAAAAACATTCCAAAGGTAAGAATAGGTCATGGATTATATACTCCAAATCTAGAATCAAAAGAAGGAAAGAAATTATTAAAAAACTTAAAAAAATCAAAGGCAGTACTAGAATTTCAATTAACTTCTAATGTTAGATTAAATAATTTAAATGCTTTAGAGAATCATCCATTAAAACAATATATAAAAAATGGTGTTAGATGTGTACAAGGAACAGATGGATGTGGATTTTATGGAAGTGATACAATAGAAGAACAATTAGCATTAAAAAATTTGCTAGGATTAACTGATGATGATTTTACTAAAATGAGAGAAGTAGAAGAAGAAATAATTGAAAATAGTAAAAAATATTTTAATGAAAAAGAGTTTTTATTTGAGAAGTTTTTAAATGGCAGAAGTTTAAGAGATGCAATATTGGAATTAGAAAATAACAATATAGAAGAAAGCAGAAAAGTTAAAGCTGATTTAAGATTAAATAATAATTTAGAAGCGGAAGAAGTATTGAAAGATAAGATAAAAAGATTGCCAGAAAATAAAGTACCTATTATTATAGCGGGAGGAAGTTTTAATGCTAAAGGAAGAGAAACATTTTTAACTTCAGAAGGAAAAGAAATATTAAAAAGATTAATGGAAAAGGTTAGTTCAGAAAAAGCTTATTTTGTAATAGGACATAAAATGCAGGGATATGAAAAAGCTATTGTAGATATTTCTAAAGAAATTAATAAAAAGTTTGAAATTGATGCAATTATTCCTAAAATGGTTTCTGAGATTGAAAAAGATAATTTACTAGAGAAAGAATTAAATGGAGTATGTGTTTCAACAGAAACGGAGGAATTAGGAATTTATAAAAGTTTTAACTATGAAATTTTTGAAAGAAGGAGTTCTGTAGTTTTAGCATTTGACGGTAATTCACCAGTTTCTAATTTGGTGCAAGAAGCAAAAAATGGTAAAGGTAAAGCGAAAATTTATATTAATGAGGAAATTCCAGTTTTAAGAGAAAAAGCTAGGTCACTAGGGGGGTATGTAATACCATTCAATATGAAACAAGATATAGTAAATAAAATATTAGAAGATAATCCAGATATAGGTAATTCTATATAGATAGAAATAATAAAACTTTAAAAACCAATTTAAAGTTTTATTATTTTTGTATTTACAACTTTTATTGTATAGTATAGAATATAATTATAATGAAATAGAAGGGGGAATAGAAATGGAAGAACAAAAAAATATACCAGATGAGTACAAACCAATATCAATGTGGGGGTATTTTGGATATGAAATATTATTTTCAATACCAATTATAGGATTTATTTTTATATTAGTTTTTTCATTTGGAGGAACTAATAATATTAATTTAAGGAACTTTGCTAGATCTTATTTTTGTGTATTAATAATTTTATTGATAATAGTAGGATTTTTTGCACTATTTACAGGTGCTATATTATCTAGTAAAGCATTACAAACAATTATATATTAAGAATAAAATGACATAAGGTAAGTAAATATAATAGTTATAGAGAATTTTTATATTATCTAAAAATGAAAAAATGTTTTTTATGGAGAATGCCCAGTTAACTAGGTGTTAACTGGACATTAAATTACAGTATTTATGAAAATCAAGATTCGCTTGATATAGGAATGAGAAATTCATCCAAGACTGATACAACATGATAAAAATCTTCCTTTGGATATTTGATAAGAATATCATATACGACTTGCATTTTATTTGCGTAGACCTTACCATAAGTTGTTAGATTTTTTTCAGTAAGCCTTTCTTGACTTATAGAACCATATCCATATGAACCACATACGAATGTCCAACCATCAATTAAATCCTTGCTAAAACCTTCTATAGCAAATTTATTTTGATAGGGATATTTTTCATTTATCCAAAAACCGTCTTGGGATGTTCCATGATAGGAGTCATCCATAGAATCCTGTGATAAACCGTCGAGTTGAGGATTAGTTGATTTTAAAGACATGTCTATATGAACATGTTCAATTAATATGGTTGCACCTTCTGGAACGTTTGTAACCTTTGCGGTCATATTGATTGTTTTGGAGTCAGTTATTCTCCATCTACTTAAATCATAATCACCTGTATCATAGGTAGTTATAAATTTAAGGTATTCAATTTCATGAGTTTTTTCAAGGGTACTTCCATCAAGAGTGTTAAGAACTTCTAAGTTCTTCTCTTCAGGAACAGTTTCCGTATGGCATCCGACTAAGCCAAAAACTAATACAATTGTGATTAATGTGATTAAATACCGTTTCATAAAAGTCTCCTTATATTTTTAGCAGAACACTAAAATAACAGCATTCTATACTAAAATGGTACATTTGTTATATTTCGCTGTACCCACGAATATTAAATTAATTATACCAAAAATTGACATAATTTGCAAATGCTTAATGAATTATAATTATTAATTACTTGATTTCAATATTATTAATAAAAAGAATCAACTGTTATATATAAAATAGCTGATGTATTGCCAAATGGGTATAATATAGTTGTAAATAGTTTAAAGGATGACTTAAATGGGGCAAAGGCAATATGCTGGAAGGCAAAAGTATTAAAAGACGATGATGAAGGTTTTTCTTATGAAATATCAAAATGTTTATATTTCGACACTTGCAAAGAACATGGTTATCCAGAGTTTTGTAAAGAGTTTTGTACTCATGATTGGTATGCTTATGGTGTTTTAAAGAAACATTCTAAATTTGTTAGAAAATCAACTATAGCTGAGGATGGGACGGTATGTAATGACACGATATTAAAACTCAAATAATATTACAATTTATATAGGAGATGAGTTATGAAAGAGAAGATAGCAATAATTATAGCAATTTTTATTATAATTGTATCAATATTTTTTTATAATCTTATTGAAAATAATGATGATTTTGCACCATATGAATGTAAAGAATATGATAAAGATTATAATTTATGTACAGATGTATATGATTTATTAGAAATAAAAAGTGAACTAACGGATATAGCACAGGAATATGAAAAAGGACTAAAGTTAACTTTTATCCAATATGATATAAAAGAAAATAGTAAAACAGCTATATTCCAATTTTATAAAGATGATTATAACGGAAAAAATAAAGCATGTTTACTTACTATGAATATTGATATTGATAAAAATGAAATGACAAAAATAAAGTATGAAAAAGGAAATAAAAAAAGAGTAACAGGATATTCTAATGAAATTAGCTCATTAGAAAAAATATCAGATTATATAAATCTAAATGAAAGCATCAAAATTATTGTTACTAGTGAAGACATAACATTATATAAAAATGGACAAAAAATAGAAAAAAAGGACTTTATAAAAAATATTACTAATAATATAGAAGAATACATTCATAATGGAGAGGGTGTAGTAACTGAAATAACAGATAATAATATCGTTTTTGAAAATCAATCAAATAATAAAAAATATTCAATAGATAAAAATAACAATTTAAAGTTTATAAATGGAAGAACAAATGATGAAATAAGCATTAATGAAATAAAAGTTGGTTATTTTATTGATACACTTACTACAAAACAAAATGTAATTAGTGTATTAAGTAATATAAAGGGTGAAGAATTAAGAAAAGAATTGATGAAAAACTTTACATTAGAAAATCCTATTTATTTAACAGTTTCACCAATAGGCACAAATATGGAGATAATAAATAAAAACAAAGCAATATTATCTATAACATTTGATGATTTATTACCAGATTATAATATTGATGGTGGAGAGTTTGAACTTAAAGTAGAAATTAATTCAAAAACAAAAATAGAATGTAAAGGTGGAATTGATAGTATAGAGCGATTAGGAGATGTATCATTAGATATTATAAAAATAAAACTAGATAAAAATACTATTAATGATGAAATACCTGTAGCTACGTATTTTATGTCTAGCAATGGTAATTAAATAAAAAAATGTGATTTTTTGTTGAAGAAAATAAAATCTTGTAATATAATAATAGAGACATTAAATGCTGTCTAGTCTATGTCTGCGACTAGATGGTATTTTTTCGCTTTTTAGAGAAAATACCAAGAACTTTTTAAAGAAAGGGGGGAGGTATATAATGCCTAAAACAAAGTTTCAAAATTTTATATTTACTTTAATGACTGCTGTTTTGATGGCTTATCCTTTACAGATATTTTTTATTGGACCATTAGTAAGAAATATTTTTAGAATAATATTTAAGAATCAATTATATAGTGTAGCTCAGACTTTAAGAGAAAGTCAAATAAATATGTATTACAGTTGAATATGATGTTAATATTAAATATAATGGATACATACCAATGAGGTATATTTATTAGGCAATAATTCAAATGTAACTTGGATGTAGAATGGATATATAAATAGTGCTGAAAAAAATAAAAAAACGCTTTTATCAAGCGTTTTTTTGGTGCACCAGGAGGGATTCGAACCCCCGACCTTCCGGTTCGTAGCCGAACACTCTATCCAACTAAGCTACTGGTGCATAACAAATATTATAATGGTTTTTTTATGATTTTACAAGACTTTTTATAGATTTTTACAAATATTATTGTAAAAATTCTAATATTATGAAATAATATTGTTGATAAAAAGGGGGATATTATGAAAAGGTATTTAAAAATTACGTTTATAATTTTATTTAGTTTATTTATATTTGGATTAAGTAAAAATGTAGAAGCCAATTCAATAAGCAAAATATCAATGGATATTTATATTGACAATAATGGAGATGCAAGTATTACGGAAGTGTGGGATTGCTATAATGATAAAGGAACTGAAGCATACCATCCATATTATAATTTAGGAAATTCTAAAATCGAAAATTTAACGGTTTCAGAAAGTGGAAATACATATACAACATTATCATCTTGGAATACTTCTGGTTCATTATCAGATAAAGCATATAAATGTGGGATTAATGAAATTTCAAATGGAGTTGAGTTATGTTGGGGAATTAGCCAATATGGTTCTCATAAGTATACAGTAAAGTATAATATAACAAAGTTTATATCTGAATTAACAGATTCACAAATGCTTTATTGGACTTTTATACCATATGATTTTTCTACTTCAATTGGTAGTGTGTATATCAAAGTACATACAGATTTTAACATCTCAGACACAGTAGGCGTATGGGGATATGGTAATTATGGTGGAACTGTATATGTATATGATGGATATATAGAAATGCAATCTGATGGTAGACTTGATACTGATGAATATATGACAATGTTAGTACAATTTCCAAGTAAAACATTTAATACATCAAATTTTATAAATCATGATTTCGAATATTATTTAAATATGGCTGAAGAGGGAAGTGAAAAATATCAAGGGACATCTAATAGTAGTGGAATAGGTGCTATAGGATTGGTTTTTGTAATATTTGATTTTATACCAATTATACTTATTATAGTTTTTCTAGGTATTTTTGCGAAAAAACAGGTTGTTTCTAATTTGAAGTTTGGAGCAGAAGGAAAGAAGATACCATCAGATGTTGCATATTACAGAGATATACCTTGTCAAAAAGATATATTTAGAGCTTATTATATAGGATATAATTATGGACTACTAAAAAACAAAACTGACATATTAGGAGCAATTATTTTAAAATGGATGAAAGATTCTATTATCAGAGTTGAACAAAGAGAAAGTGGAAAAATATTTAAAAAGGAAAATGCAGTAATAATATTAAATGAAACAAATCCAGATATGATTGAAAATGAACAGGAAAAAGAAATTTTTAAAATGCTGTATGAGGCTAGTAAAGATGGTATACTAGAAAGCAAAGAATTTGAAAAATGGTGTAATGTAAGTTATTCACGAATATTAAAATGGTTTGATAATATATTGGATAAACAAAGAGACATATTAGTTAATGAGGGATTAATTATAGCAGAAGAAAAAACTAGTTTTAAGATTTTTACATCAACTATATATACAGCAACACCAGAATTAAAGAAAGAAGCAATAGAATTAGCAGGATTAAAGAAATATTTGAAGGAATATACATTGATTAAAGATAGAGAAGCTATTGAAGTAGTGATTTTTGAGGAATATTTGATATATGCTCAAATTATGGGAATTGCAAAAGAAGTAGCAAAAGAATTTAAAGATATATATCCTGAAATTATAGAGCAGTCTAATTTTAGTTCATATGATAATATAATATTTATTAATATGTGTGCTTCAAGTGGAATTTTTCATGCAGAAAGTGCAAGAACGAGAGCAGAAAGTTATTCTTCTGGAGGAGGCGGATTTTCTTCAGGAGGCGGAGGTGGAGGTTCCTTCGGTGGAGGCGGAGGCGGAGGCGGTTTCCGTTAAAATAAAACCTTATTTCTAATACGAAAATGATTAATATTGCAAGAAATTTTAAAAACTTTTTAAAATTTCTTGCAAATTTGTATATTTTGTGTTATATTATATTAGTCACATGGAAAATCGAGGTGTAGCGCAGTTGGTAGCGCGCGTGGTTTGGGACCATGAGGTCGCAGGTTCGATCCCTGTCACCTCGACCATATTAGACCGTTTTTCAAGAAAATTCAATAGAATTTGAAAACAGTCAAAAATATTTAAAAGTGCTATTTTCTAAGAATTTTAGAGAATAGCACAATTTTTTTACATTCTAAAAAATTCTCAAAAATTCCAATATTTTGTTTAGAAAAATGTTCCGCAATTTTTAAAATCTTTAAAAAAATTGTTCCGCAAATTTCCGCAAAGCAAAATTCATTGATATTTAGGCACTTTCAGTGTTGTTCAAAAAAACTGAAAGGAGAACTATTGCTATGGATTTTATACCTTATAAAGTGAATGAATGTCTTGAAAATACTTTTTATCAAGTTCCAAAAGAACTATTTATAAATCCATATTATGAGAAACTAAATTCAGATAGTAAATTATTATATGCACTTTTACTAGATAGACTATCAGTTTCAATGAAAAATGAATGGATTGATGAAGATGGAAATATATTTTTAATATTTTCAAGAAAAGAGGCTGGGGAGAAACTAAACTTATCAGACAAAACAGTCACAAAAGCATTTAGAGAGCTAAACAATGTAAAATTGATATATGAAAAGAGGTTAGGTTTTAGAAAAAAGAATATTATCTATGTTGGAAAGATAAATCATATATCAACCGAAAAAATTATGAGCCGTAAAAATTACGATTCAAGAAACGGAAAATTTACGAATCAAGAGTCGGAGAATTTACGATGTAGTAATAATAAATATAATAAAACTAATTATAGTAATACGCCCCAGAGAAAAAATTCATATTCAAATTATGAACAAAGAGTTTATGCACCTGAACAATTAGATAAATTATATTGTAATGTATAGAAAAGGAGATTTAAAATTATGGAAAATAAAGAATTAAAAGATAGATTTATTGATGAAAAAAAAGGAATTGAATATATAAGAAAAGGTGATTTCTACTTTCCAAATTTAGTCGATTCGGCTAGTGTAAATAAAAGTGAACTTGGTAAATATGGAAAGTTAAGATTGAAATATTTATTAGAGCATAAGAAAGTAGAATATACAATTTTATGGCTTGATAATAAATTAAGAAGTCATTTATTAGAAATAGATAAAACAGCCAATGAAAGATTTCATTTGTTAATGAAACAATTTGCAGAGCAAGAAAATATAACTGAAGAATTAAAAGCAACTAATCAAATGGAATGGGTTAGATGCATGAACAATATTAAAAATCGTGTTGAAGAAATTATATTTAAAGAATTAATATATGTATAGGAAAAGAGGTAAAAGTTATGGAAGAAATAAGATTATATGATATAAATTCAATTGAATTTAGTGAGTTAATAGATGCTGCAAGAGTTGAACTAAAAAATAATAATCCTGAATATAAAGAATTGCAAAATAAAGTTAGTGAAATTATGGAGATGTATCCAAATTTGCAATTACTTTTTGAAGATGATAAAGCTATGAATTTAAACGAAGAAGAATGCAAAATGTTGCAAAAGTTAGTATCTCTTTATTTACAGATGAGTGATTATGAAGATAGAAAAATTTTCTTTTTAGGAGCAAGAGAAAACTATTTTTATTTTAAAAATTTAGGAATTATTAAAGGCTAAAATAACTTTTTTAAGAGAAGAAATCTAAAACTTTCTTCTCTTTTTTAGTATGTTTTAGATACTTTAAAACTTTATGCTATTTTGAAAGCAAGCATCGCATTTATACTCCCGTATAAATACCGCTTGTAGTTTTACGCTAAAACTAATTTATGGGGAATTTCTTCCCCAATCCCCTTAAAAGTATAAGCATTTTTCTGGCAGTCTTTTAGAAAAAAGACTGCCAATTTTTTTGAAAAAGGAGAATGAAAATTATGAGAAAAAGAAATATAAAAAAACAAATATGGTTAGATATAAAAGAAAATGAATTATTAAAAAGAAAATCAAAGGAAGCAGGTTTAAGTGAAGCTGAATTTATTAGAAGTTTAATCAAAAGTTATAGAATAAAAGCTCAACCAACTGAAGAAATAAAATCTTTTCAAAGAGATTTATATGGCATAGCAAATAATATAAATCAAATTGCTAAAGTTGCAAATTCAAGATACAGTGTTTCTCACGATGATTATAAATATATTTCAAATACTTTAGCTGATTTTATTTTAAGGTTTGAAAGAAAAATTTATTCAAGACAAAAATAAAAGGAGGTATTTAAATGGCAATTACAAAATATAAAGTTATTAAGAAAAATTTAGATGCAGTAATAAATTATGCAATGAATGGAGAAAAAACTGAAAATGGTATTTTAGTATCTGGTATAAATTGTTTACCACAAACAGCCTATTCTCAAATGACGCTAACTAAAAAAGCATTTCATAAAGAAGATGGCAGATTAGGTTATCATATAATACAATCTTTCAATGGTAATGAAATTTCTCCAGACAAGTGTAATAAAATTGGAATGGAACTTGCTGAAGAACTATGGGGAGACAGATATCAAGTTATAGTTTGCACTCATACTAATAAGCAAAATGTTCATAATCATATAGTTTTAAATTCAGTTTCATTTATAGATGGAAATAAATATCATAATTCAAATGTAGAAATTGCTTTACTTCGAGAAACAAATGATGCTATTTGTAGAAAATATGGACTATCTATAATTAAAAGTACAAAAGCTACTCAAGTGAGTGATATAGCCAAAAGTAGAATTGCAAATTATAACCGTAATTCTGGAAAAATGGAACTTATAAAAGCTGATATTGATGAAGCAATTAAAGATGCTCAAAAATATCAAGAGTTTGTGGATATATTAAATTATAAAGGCTATTATATAAAAAAATCTGGAAATTATATGTCTGTTTCATCTCCGTACTATAATAGAAATATAAGGCTTGCAAGAGCATTTGGAGAAGATTATACTTTTGAAAATATTAAAACTAGAATATATCATAGAGGATTATATGATTATATAAATGCAAATAAACAGGAAAAAGTATATAAGGTAAGAATATATGATGGTATTAAGATTGATCAAGAAAAATTAAAGACCTCCTCTTTTTATAGGTTATATGTGCATTATTTATATCTACTCGGAAAATTGCCACCTAAAATTCATTATGAAAAAAGAACAAAAGAATATTATCAAGAAATAGATAAATTTAATAAATTAGCAGATGAAATGAGTTTAATATGCACTTATAATCTAAACTCGAAAGAAGCTGTTCAAAATTTAAGAATTAAATATATTGAAGAAGTTACACCATTAAAGGCAGAACGAGAAAAAATAAGGCAGATATATAAGAAAACTACTAATGAAACTGATAGGTCTTTTCTTGAATATAAATTAAATAATCTCACAAAAGATATAAATAAAATAAATTCAAAAATACAAACTTGCAAACGAATTATTACTAAAGCTGAAAAAGGCGAAAAAGAAGCTATTCTAATAAAAAATAGAGTAGCAGAAAATCAACTAAATAATGAGTTGGAAGGTTTAAAAAATAAAGATAAAAAAAGAATTAGATAGGGGGATTAGTCCCTTATCTAATTTCACATATAAATTAACTATATACTATCTTTCTTCTTTATCCGTTGCTCTATTTAAATGCTCTGATATTCTCTTTCCTAATTCATAATATGATGTATTATCTGTACACACCACATCATAGTGCTCTTGAAATGCAGATATTCTATCTTCTACTTTTTCATCTAAAAATCCTATTCTATATGTTTTCGTTCTATCATTTATCATTTTAATATCTGAGATACTATTTCCAAGAAGTATAATAGTATTTCTATTAGCAACTTTCTCTTGAATATGTGTCGGCAATGAGATTTCATTTTTATTTAATGGATGTATTAAATTATTATCTCTAATGCTTCTAATAACGCCATCTTCATATTCCAAGAAATTTGAGCAAATATAAATATTGGGAAAATTACAGTCATTATTGATTAAAAATTGTTGTATAATATTTCCTACTCCTGCTGATATTACTATTATAGGAATGCCTCTATCATTCATTTCTTTTAAAAATTCTTTTGCACCATCTCTAAAATACATTATATTCTCATTATTAGCTGAGTAATTTATTGTTTGTTCAGTAATACCAAACTTTTTTAGTGTTTCTATGTTTTTGTTATACCATTCACTCATAATTACCATTTTTTCTTCTAGTGGAATGCTTTCGTCAATTTCATATTTATGGTAATAATTAAATATTCTTATACATTCTTGAACAAATTCATCTGTTACATTAGGATTTTTGAAAATGCTAGCCCAAGAACTATCACTAGAATCTTTCGTTATAGTTCCATCAAAATCTGTTAATATGTATAAGTCATTGGCAGAGACGTTGAATAGTTCTTTAATTCTATCATTTATTAGTATCATATTATCACCCTATTACTTAAAATTTGTTATTTTTTCATCTATAAATTTATTTATAATATTTCTTATATTTTCCATCCTAATACTTGTGTCTATATCTTTATAATCAAATCTATCTATTAATATATTTATATAGTCATTTTCTTTTACGATATTATATGTTACATCAAAATTCAAATCAAATGTAAATGCCAATATGCAAACCCAAAAGTCTAATGGTGTTACTCTATCATAGATATTAACACACTCTCTATTTAATACGGTTTCATATACTTTATCACTTAACAAGCATTCTTCCATATCTTCTTTTTTATTTACTCTTTTAGGGAAGATTGCTTCTATTTTTTCTGCTTTCTTTACCCTATAATTATCTAATTTATCTGCATCTCTGATTATTTTTGAATGCAATAATTCTCTTTCATTTAATCCTTTTTCAATAACTAATCTACTATGATTCTCTATTGATTTCTTTATTATTTCATCGTATTGACTGTCTTCTATAAAATTTCTAATCATTCCATTCTCAAATAACATTGTTGAGCCATGTGTTGCATGATCGAATTTTACACTATTTAACTCTTTTGTTATTTTTAATTCTTCAAATCTTCCTATATCATGAAGTAATCCAATTAATTCTGCAAGTTCTATATCTTCTTTACTCAGATTTAATTTTTCTGCAATATATTTTGAATTTTCTGCGACGTGATATGTATGTACAACTTTTAATTGAAAACTTAAATCACTTTTATCTTCGTACTTGTCTAAAAATTTTTTGAATGCAATTTTTGCCTTTGAAATATCTATCATAATTATTAGCTCCTTTTAAAATTATATTTGTTATTTTAATTCTCAAAATAAAATGCATATCTAGTATTATCTCTTATTAAATGTTCTTCATAGTTTCCATTACTAGCATTATTTACAACTTTTCTCCAAAATTCTTGAGCTCGTTTATTTTTTAATAATGTTCGTATCTCCCATTTTCCTTTATATTTTTTAAACATTTCGTTTGCCATAAATGTTCCAGCTCCAAGTGTTCTATATTTATTTAAAACAAAAAATTCTGCTATCTCATTCATTTCATTTTCATTAAATCTTTCTAAAACAAAACCTGCTAATTTACCATCACATTTTAAAATATATGGATGCCTTTTTTCTTGTGTCCAATATAATTCTATATACTTACTCATTTTAAACAAACCGTTTTCTATTAGTTGAAAATTAGTTGTTTCATCTTCAAAAAAGCTTAATTCATAAGTATATAGTTGCATTAAATTATAAATAATATTTTTGTCTTTTTCTTCTACTTCAAATAATTCAAACATAGAGTTATTTCCCTTTCTTACAATTAATATTTATATAGCCTTAAAAATAAAAGCTTTTTCTTCTATCCTCTAATTCATCAAAATATGAATCGTAGGAATAATCTATACTGATATATGGTTTAAATAATTGTATTACAATATCATCATAATCCGTTGTTATAAATTCATTATCAATAACTTTACCTAAAGTATTAATACAATTTTCACTAGCTTCCTTAGATATTTTAAATTTTTCAGATAAATATAAAGGTGTTATTTTCGCACCATTTTTAACTAAGTCTTTTAAAACACATTGAGGTGCTAATAATTGAGCTGCAAAGAAATTAGCTTCAGCTTCATTTTTATCACATTGAGTAGTATGGTTTAAAACTATATGTCCTAATTCATGAGATATTGTCCAAGTTTTTCTTCCTTCTGTTTCTATATCCTCATTATAAAAAATTAATATATTGTTGTTTTTAATATATGTATATCCATCATTAGTATTTCCATTAGAAGTTAATTGATTTATACTCAGATTTGTCTTTTGTGCATATTCTTGGAAACTGATTATTTTAATATCATATTCTTTTAATTTTATATTTTTAGGATTTATTGGAAAAGAAAAATTTTCTTGTAACATTAAAGTTTTGTAAGCTTCTTCTTTCGCTCTTTTAAAATTTGGTTTAACCATTCTTGTTATTCCCTAAAAATATATCTATTGTGCTATCTAATATGTCCAGTAGCTTTTCTTTTTCTTTTGGATCTACTTGTTCAGCTTTTCTAAAAATTATAGCAGTCCTAGAATTATCTTCTTCCTCTATTTTATCTTTAATTCCTAATAAATAATTAACAGTAACTCCAAAATAATTTGATAATTTATTTAATGTTTCAGTGTTTGGAGTTGCATTTCCAGATTCCCAATATGATACTCCTGTAGCAGTAATTCCAACTATATCAGCTAGTTGTTGTTGTGTTAGATTATTTTTTTTCCTTAATTCTTTTATTATTTGAGAAAATTTATTTTCGTTCATAATATTTCCCTCCATTTAAAGTAATTATATTATAAAATAAATAAAATGTAAATATTTTTTAAATAAAATGTAAGTTTTTTAGCATAGTGTATTGACAATTGCTAAAATAGTTAGTATAATCAAAATGTAATAAAAATATAAATCACACTTAAGTTGTGCTTTTATATACATACATAAATATTATATCATACAAGGAGGGTTTTATGAATACTTTAATGTTAAGCTCTAAGAGTTATAAAGAAAGTAAGGAACATGATTTTGGGGATTGTTTTATATCAGATAATGGAAATGATGTTGTTGTGTTTGACTGTGGCTCAAATGAACATGCTGAAAAAGTAATAGAATATTTAGAAAACAATTATGGTCCAGACAAAAAAGCAATAATTGTTTTATCACATAACGATTCAGACCATTTTAATGGTATACCAAAATTAATTGAAGAAAATAAAGTAGAAAAAGTTTATACTATTCTATTGTTAAAATTTTATGAAGAATTATTAGAAGAAATTGATGATGATAGAAAAACTAAAGATTCTATAAAGAGACAAATATTAGAAAGATATTCAAATATTGCTTCTTTAGGAGAACAGGGAGTATTGCAAAACATCTACAATGAAGATAATTCCTTTGTACAAATATGTAATGGAATAGAGGTCGTAGGTCCTTCTAAAGAGTATGTATTAGAAGTTGCTGGACAAGCCTTAGATTCTAGACAAGGGGATTCTATAGATAATGAAACAACCGTGAATGCTGCTAGCGTTCAAATAAGCATTGATTTAGGAACATCAAAAATCTTACTGGTTGGAGATGCTAGTACAAAAGCCATTGAAGATAATGCTAAAAAACATCAAATAATTCAAATCCCTCATCATGGAAGACTAGATCACGCTGAAGAGTTATTTGAGATAAAAAAAGACGATAAAGATACAGTATATATAATATCAGATAACAAAGGTTCTAGCTCAGGAGGTTCAGAAGAATTAATAAGTAGAGGAAAAGACAAAGGACATACTATATTTAATACTAGAACCGAAGACACTAAAACTATAAACTCTACAACTTATCAAAAATCTTATAGAGTGGGGTCGTATATATGATATACATTTTACAACATTCATATAAAAAAGAATATAAAAATTTCAATACAGAAATTATAGGAAGAAAAGATTATTTATATAATATTTTTAAATTATATTTTGTAATAAAGAAAACTGTGTATTTAAAGGGAAACTTTACATTACCACAATATTATATTCTTGAAAGCTTTCCCTTTAATTCTATGAATAATATCTATGTGGTTGTAGGCGATACAAATTTTGTTATAGAATATATAAATACACACAAGGAAGAATTTAATGGAAAAACATTAGTTATAATAACTTGCGTTAAAAATAATAAAAAGAAAATTAATAGACTATTATCTACCTTAAAATGTACATCAATATATTTGACTAGACAAAATAATGATGAGGCAGATTATTACGATGGTAGTAAATGGGGATTAAATTTTAAAATAACATTATCAGAACTAGATTTTTACAATAGTTATAAAAGTAATATTATTGAAAAATTAAACGAAAATTTTGAAAGGATAAAATAAATATGGAAGATTTTTTAAATAAATTAGAAAACTATAATATACTAAACTATATTTTACCAGCTATTATTTTTGATGTTGGTTGCAGATATTATATTAATATTGAATTAATTCCTACTGATAATATATTTATTTCAATTTTTATATATTATTTTTTAGGGTTGGTTATTAGCAGAGTAGGCTCCTTAATTATAAAACCATTATTGTGGAAATTAAAAGTCTTAAATAAAAAGGACAGCTCAGAATGTGTAGATTTTTATAAGGCTGAAAAGAAAGATGAAAAAATAAAAATACTATTTACAGATTACAATATGTATAGAAATTTTATAGCAACTTTTTTTCTTCTATTAGTATCTAAGTTTGCATATGCAGTAAAAAATTGGTTAAATATTAATTCTACAATTATATGCACAATATTATTCATATTTCTTCTTGTATTATTTGTAATATCATATAAAAAGCAACTGGGTTATATACATAGTAGAATAGAAAATACTAAATCTAAATAAGCAAATATAATAAGAGCTACAAAAAGTAGCTCTTTAATCATACATATTTATTTATTCATTTCCCAACTCTTGAAACAGATACATTCTAAATCGTCATTAAATTTTATTTCATATATTCCATCAAATTCTTGATTATTTTGTTTTAATAACCATTCTGCAATTAAAGTATTATTGTCTATTGCTAATACTTTTAAATCAATATCTTGTATATTTTCATTTTTTATATGTTACCATTCTTGATTTATTTCCTCTATAGTTGTATAAGGTTTCATAAATGGAGTTTCTTGATAAAATGTTGTTTTAGTAAATAAAGAAACTGCTTTTTCAATATCTTTATTAAACCAATAATCTTTTAATTTCTTTAACCATTCTTCAGCAAATTCTTTATTTAATTTATTTTTATTATTTAAATAATTCTCTATAAATTTTTTACTTGGTGAATATAATTTTTCTGGTAAATTATCTAAATCAAACCATTTCCACTTATCTTCTTTAGTAGGTTCCATTATTTTTAGTTCACCACTATGTTTTTTAGCAATTACATGCATTGTTATATAATGTCTATCTGGTTGAATATCATCTGCTGCATCAAATAACTCTAGTTCATCTATGTCTAAATTAGTTTCTTCTTTTACTTCTCTTTTTGCTCCTTCAAAAAAAGTTTCATTATATTCTTGTTTTCCACCTGGCAAAGTCCAGCAATCTACTTCAAATATTCCACCAGTATCTTTTTTATCTTTAGCTCTATGTCCTAATAATATTTTATTGCCATCTAATATCATTACACCTATTCCAATTTTTATATATTTATCCATTTAACAAAATCCTTTCTTTATAATTAAATAATTATATGTTTTTAATACTTTACAACTAATTTTTAACCTTTATTAATCCATCAAAATATTCTAAAACATTATCAATAACATCTTTAATAGGTATTTCTAACCAATTGTTATTTGCCGTATTAATTCTTGACTGAAATCTCCTATTATTTAATATATTTGTTAATCTTCTATTTACATCTTCTAATGTATTTTCACGCATATTTTCATCTTGAAAAATTAAAATATCTATGTATTTTATAAGCTTGTCCTTATCTAATTTTTCATTATTAATTAAATAGTAAAAATCAAAGATGTCTTTAAATCTAGTAGAGGTAATACCAAATTTTAATAATGATTTTAATTTTTCAACAATTATTTGTTCTTTAGAATTTATAAGTAAACTAACACTTTCATCTATTATGTTAAAATCAAAATAATACTCGTCTTGTTCCATATCAAAATATTTATGTACTCCAATATCTAGTTTTGAACTTATTGAATACTTGTTATTATCAGTTAGTTGTATATAAACTCTTTTTCCATCGTAGTCTTGATGATGTAATGGTTCAATTTTTCCAGTAACTTTTATTTTTATGCCATCATCTGTATTATTTAATTCCTTTATAAAATTAAGAATTGATTTATCTTCTAAAGAATATTTTATAAAGTCTATATCCATATCTCGAGTTGCACGACGCATATCTTTAGAAATGTTATGCATTACAACTCCACCTTTTACAGTTATATTCTTATTATATTTGCTATTTCCAATTTTAAGTAAAACAATATCTTGAGCAACTTTTGGAATTGCATCATCTTCAGAATAACCTACTGATATGTATTTATTTACTAATTCATATATATCCATTAAAACACCTCGTCTTGTATTATTTCAAAAATTTTATCTCCATTTACAAAGTATTGTAAATATTCTTCTATCTTTTGTGTATCTAATGAATCTGCTAATTTTCTATAATTAGATATTATTTCTTTATATAAATCATAGCCAATTTGATTTTTATTTCTAGCCAAATCAATTAGCGTTCTTTCTTTATCATAAATATTTATTTTTATTCCTTCATAATCAATTTCAGTTTTTCCTAAATTATATAACTCTTCTTTCATACGAACTTGCTTTATCTTATTAGAAGATATCATTCTGTTATTTCTATCTGTAGCTAAATATATTTTATCTGGAATTACATCTGTAAGATTATGATAATAATAAGCAGAATAAGAAGTGAATACTCCATATGGATATTTCTTCATTATAACTGCTAAATAATGTACACTTGGCACATCAGAATATATTCCTTTTTCAATTTTATATATTTCTTTATTTTCTAAGGCTTTTCTAATTTGATAAGTACTTTTATACTTATTTTTTATTTCACTATGATTATATAACATACTTTTTCCCTCCAAAAACATTTTAACCTAATTCGCTCCATAAGTCAATAGGTATGGAGTGAATTAGGTTAATTTTTATTTTTTAATTATGACACTGAATATATATTATAAATTCAGTGCCATAGTTAAATTCTTATTCTATTTTTTCTTTAATCTTTTTATCAAGCTATCTGATAGTTCTTGACTTGGAATTTTTACTGCAATTCCGTTTTCAGTATGTACTACATTTCTACTTAAATGCTTTCCTCTACTTTTATACACATTAGCTTTATTCTTACATTGTGGTGTATCATATTCAGCTTTTGGGTTATTTGCAATAAATGCATTATTGCAAAAATTACAAATTTTTAATAGTCTTACATCTTGTGCTAATTGAATTGAAAAAGCTAAATCTATTACTTGTTTTAAATTAAACACATTCAATTCTATTTCTGCATTTGATAAACCATCTATATTGGTTGCTAAATGATGTATGTTAGAAAGAGCAGGAAACTTAACTGTGTATTTACTATCAATTAACTCATACAAAGCCTTATATAAATCTCTTGCATAGTAAATTATTAAATCAACAGATTCTCCATAATTAATTGAATAAATAAGTTTTTCATTCATATTTGTTATTATATTTTTTTCAGAATCACAAGAATGTATTTGCTTTCTGCATTCATCTATAATTTTCTTCATTTCCCTTTTATTTATTCTTGGCATAAATGTTTCTAAATATTCTTCAACTTTCATAGTTGATATATATTCTTTAGCTTCAGAAAAGTTATAATCTCTAAAAATAACTTCATCTTCTAATATGTAATACTTATTTATAGGAAAATCAGCCATAAATCCTAATAAACCATAACTCTTTGCAAAATTTAATATTTCTAAATCATTAATATCTTCAAAAAAGTAGGCTTTTTTTCCAATATTTAATAAAGCTAATAATTTTTTATCAATATTTTCTGTTAAGCTAATAGCGTTTTGGGTAGCTTTCTTTTCTGGTAGAATATATTTTCTATCTCTTATTTTTTCAATTTTGTAATTGCTATAAACATAGCTAATTTGTCCATTTTCAAAATTAAAATTAACATTCATTTTACAATCTCCCAAATTTTTTAAAAAATTTTCTTGTAATCTATTGACAAAGATAATCAATTACTATATTATATTAATGTATAGTAATTGATTGCAAGTGGTAACAGCTTACTTTTTTAACATCCATTAAGTAAGCGATTATCTATAACAATAGTATACAATAATTACAAAAAAGTGTCAAGAATATGTAAGAAAATTCTTGAACAGCACATTGAAAATTGAATACCCTATAGCTAAATACAAAATAATGATACACTTGCATAGCCACAGCTCGAGCGTGATAAAACCGTCGCAAGCAATGGGTGCAACTCGGACAGAGTCGGAGTGGTGAAATTCCAGTGGAGTATGAAAATACCGTTTGCTATTAGCCCAGAATAGAGGGACAGGAAAAATATCATTCAAAAAATTAACGAAAGGAGGAGCAATTTATATGGGAGAAACTATTCAACTTCTTACAACAGCAGATGTAAGGAAACTTTTAAAAATAGGAAATAAAACTTGTTTAGAATTATTTCATAGAGAAGATTTTCCTTGCCAAAAATTTGGAAGAGCTTATAAAATTACAGAAGAAAATTTAAAAGAATATCTAAAGACAAGACATGTTAATAATGAAGAAGATGAAAGATAAAAAAATAAGCTATTGTCAAAATCTTCGATTTTGTGTCAATAGCTATATGCGTTAGCTGAAGATTTAAATATGCGACATTTAAACCTTCAAATACAAGATTATGTATTTTTTAAAAACTGAAAGGAAACTATTGCTATAGCTTTCCTTAACTGATATAATTATACCATAAAATCAAATTATAGCAATAGTTTTCCTTAAATTTATTACGAAAAGGAGAGAACAATATTATGAAATTTAAGGGAATAACTGTTGGCACATATATCTCAAAAAGACCAAAAGGAAAATTTGATGAATCAATATGTACGGGTTGCGAAAAAAATAAAAATAAGAACATTGACAAAGAAAAACAATATGAATTATGCAAAGGATGCGATAAGTTTTACGTTTCAAAAACTTGTAAAGCTGTTTTAACGATAGGTAGAGATCAGACAACAGGCAAGAATCAAAGAAAATCATTTGTTGCTGATACTGAAGAAGAAGCTTTAAACAATGCTTTGGAATATAAAATCAACCTAGATAGAAACGGTGGACCAAGAATTATAACAAAAACAAATAAAACTTTAATAGATTTAGTAAAACCAATGATAGAAGAACAATTTAAATTAAATGGAATTAAAGAATCAACTTATAAAAGAAAATTAGACACATTAAAACAAGTTGAAAACGCATCATTTGCAAGAAAGCCAATTGCAAAGGTAACTAGAGATGAAGTAGTTAATTATCTTGCAAAACTTAAAACTTATTCAAAAACAACAATAAAGCAAAATTATGAACTACTATGTATGGGATTTGGAGAAGCTTATCATCAACAACTAATAAAAGATAACTTTTTAGATGGTTATAAAAGAATTGAAAAACCTAAAAGCGAATACAACGGACATCATAGAATAGCACTTACAATAGAAGAACAAAGAAAGCTAATAGATTTTTTAAATGAAGTTGATTATTCAAATTTTAAACACAAATATCTATTTTTGTTATTGCTTAGTACAGGAATGAGAATAGGCGAAGCTTTAGTGTTAGATTATACTAAAGATATTGACCTCGAAAAAGGAATTGTAATTATTAGAAGAACACAAACTAAAGATACAAAAGGAAAATCAAGAATAGGAGAATCAACAAAAACCTTTTCTGGTCAAAGAACTATTGATTTAAATGATATTAGTAGAAAAGCACTTGTAGATGCTATGAACCATATCATTCCAAATAAGTTTCATTTACTATTCTATAATCCTACAAATAAACAATATGGATTATATGAAGAGAGTAGTATAAATTCTGCATTAAAACGAGCAGGATTGAAATTAGGAATTGGACTTTACGAAGAAGTTAATTCAAAAGGCAAAAAGGTAACAAGAACAGATATACACACTCACATGCTAAGAGGAACTTTTGCAACAAGATGTGCAGAGGCAAAAATTGCTCCAGTAGTATTAAAAGAAATATTAGGTCATTCAGATATATCTATTACAATGAAATACTATGTCGATATAGATACTGATTTTATTAAATCTGAAAACAAGAGTGTTGTTAATTATTTAATAAACAAAAATATATTTGGAGCAATAATGAATAAGCAGATAGTAGCTAGTTAAAATTTTAAAAAACTTATAAAAGAATACTGGAACTGTGCGGAATTTTAAAGCATTTAGGACTTTAAATGTTCCGCAAAAGTGTTCCGTAAAATAAAGTACAATCACTGCAAAGGCTGAAATATCAAAGAAAATAGTACAAATTGTCGAGTACTCACCTCGACCAATTTTAGATAAAAACTACTGGTAAAGTAGTTTTTTTATTTTAAATAACCATTTTAGACATTTATCTTTCTTTAAAAAATTATAAATTTTATTTCATAATATTACAATATCATCATTCATTATATTTAATATCTATTATTAATAGAAAAATATAATCCTTAATAAATAGCAAAGAAACTTGAAAAATTATGTAAATTATAGCATAATACAAGTGCAACTATTATTATGTTGACTAAAACCCGCATTGGGTTAAAAGAAAGGAGATAATAAATAACGAACTAATCAAAAAAATTTAACAAAGGAGACATAAAATGTACAGAAGAAGACAAGAAGAAATTCAGAAGGATTATTGGCTATGTAAGAAATATATAGATAGTCATCCAAGAGTTTCAATTAAAGAAATTGCTAAAGCAGTTCACTTAAGTGAAAGCAAGGTAAAAACAAGTTTGAGACAAAATCCGCGGGATTTTGAAAAAAACATGGAGAAGATTTTTAAAGTAGTAATTGATGCGTCAATTACAGGGGTAAAAGATTTTGAGTGTGTTGTAATTGATGAAACACTTGAGACTCCAGATGATTGTATTATCAAGTATTGTGCTGGTAATAAATCAAATGTAATATTGTTTACTGCAGATAAAACTATGGACCTAAAAGCGAGAGCTTTTGGGGTAAAAACAAAGTTTTTTAAGCAGCCAAAATCTGCAGAAAACTCGATGAAAAAACCGCATAAAAAAGTATCAACTTTATATGAGGCAAAAAGAAATGGAAATGAGCTGAAAATTACTTGCTTTGTAGGTAAGTTTAAATCAATTAAAGTAATATCAAAAGATATTCAATATAGTTCAGGAAGTATTGCTTTAAAAAAGGGAGACAATGTTTACATTGCAAGGACAACAAAGGATGATTGCATATTTTTTATTCATTATGAGATAAATTCTACTGATGAAGAAAATAATTGCAAAATTATATATTTTAAAAAAATATATAATAAAGGACAAATCAGGAAGTTGCCAAAAGAAAAATACAAATCATTTATAAGAGAATTTATAAATGAAGGAAAAAGATAGATCGTTATTTATAATTCATAAGCCTAACCATACTAATATTGGTTAGGCTTCTTTCTATAAAAATATCATTTGAATCATGTAGAGAATATAATAAGAACTAGATTACTTTTTAAGGAGAAATCTAGTTCAATAAACAAAAAATAAACATATAAATATATGATTTATTATTTGCATTGTAGCAAAAAAACAGCTACAAGTCAACAAAAATAAGCAAAACAAAGAAGAAAAATTAAAAAACAAGGAAAAAAAGAAAATTATTCATCTAAATTGTAAACTTCTAAATCTTTAAAAGCAGGATCATATAAGCTTTTTCCATCAAAATTAAATCGAGAACCATGGCAAGGACAATCCCATGTTTTATCTACATCATTCCAAGACAGCAAACAGCCTAAATGAGTACAAATAGGCTTTACGGCATATATTTTTCCACTAGCATTTTTATAAATTCCTATTTTTTCATTATTTATTTCAATTATACTACCTGAATCATTAGCAATTTCATCAAAATTCATGTTAGCACGTTTTAATTTATTTAATAAAAGAGAATTTGCAGATTGAACTAAAATATTTTTCATTTCATCTGCATTTTTAAGAGGCTTTAAGCGAGAAGAATCAAACAAATAAGAGAATTTATTTTTTTTGTTGTTAATTATATCTACAATTATATTAGCAGCAACATTAGATAATGTCATTCCCCATTTTTTAAATCCAGTTCCTAAATACATGTGTGGTAATATATGAGAATATGAACCAATATAAGGTAGTTTATCTAAAGAAATACAATCTCTAGTGTCCCAACGAAATAATATTTCACAATTTGGATAGTATTTTTTTGCTTCTTCTTCTAACATACCATAACTATTTTGATAACTAGTTGGTTGACCTGTTTTGTGTTCGCCTCCACCAATTAGTAACAATTCTTTACCATTGTAATTAGCAGTTCTAAATGATAGTATAGGATTTGTAGCAGAAATATACATACCATTAAATAATGTTTTTTTTGTATCAACAGCAATTAAATAAGATGTTGATTGGTACATTTTTGCAAAATAAAATCCAGGAAAATTTATAAAAGGATAGTGAGTAGCTACTATTACATATTTAGATTTTACATTAAAATTATTAGAAAAAGTAATGTAAAAATCATTTTCTTTTTGTACATCAAAAACAGTACTATTTGTATAAATTTCATTATTATTTTTTGTAATACAGTGACATAAACCATTTAAATATTTTAAAGGATGAAATTGTGCTTGGTTTTTAAAACAAATAGCACCTTCTATTTCAAAAGGAAGTCCTGTTTTTGTTACATATTCACAATTAAAACCTAGATTTTCTATTGCTTTTTGTTCTTTTTTTATAAATTTTAAATCTTCTTTTTTTGTTGTATATACATAACTATTTTTATATTCAAAATCACATTTGATTTTTTCTTTATCTATGATATTTTTAATGTTTTTAATTGCTTGTTCATTTGCTTCTAAATAATCTTGTGCAAATTTTTGACTGTAGGAATTAGCTAAGTAGCTATAAAATAAACCGTGTTGACTAGTGATTTTTGCGGTAGTATTACCAGTTGTTTTTTCTCCTATTTTATCTTTTTCAAGAACAGTAACTCTGTAACCTAAATTTGACAAATAGTAAGCACAAGTAAGCCCAAAGATTCCAGCACCTACAATACATACGTCAGTTTCTAATAAAGTTTTATTTGAAGTATTAGATGTATCAATTTCTTTAATAAAGTTATTATTAATTAATTTATTATTAGATAACCATAAAGAATTCATAAAAATTTCACCTCTAAAATAGTATAACCAATTTTTTAGAATAAATCATTGAAAATGTAGCAAAATAATTTATAGAGTGATATACTAATAAAAAACAAAGGAGGATTATTATGGAAGAAGAATTAAAAGAAAAGCTTTTTAATAAAAAAGATAATGGATGGGAAACTTTAGGTTCTAATCAAAAAGAGGAAGTTTTTGACTTATCAAAAAAATATATGGATTTTTTAAATGTTGCAAAAACAGAAAGAGAATTTATCAAACATGCAAGAAAATTAGCTAATGAAAATGGATATAAAGATATTATGGAATTTGATACTTTAAAGCCAGGAGATAAAATTTATTTTGTTAATAGAGAAAAAAGTATGTATTTAGCTATTATTGGTGAAAAATCAATAGAAGAGGGATTGCATATTATAGGATCACATGTAGATTCTCCAAGATTAGATTTAAAACCAAACCCACTTTATGAAGATACAGGATTAGCATATTTTAAAACACATTATTATGGTGGAATTAAAAAATATCAATGGACTACAATTCCACTTAGTATTCATGGTGTTATTGTAAAAGCAAATGGAGAAAAAATTGAAGTTAATATTGGGGAAGATGAAGAAGATCCAATTTTTACAATTACTGATTTATTACCACATTTGGCTCAAGAGCAAATGGAGAAAAAATTAAAAAATGGAGTAGATGGAGAAGATTTAAATTTATTAATTGGAAGTATTCCATATAGCAGTTCTAAAATTTCAGAGAAAGTTAAATTAAATATTTTAAATATTTTAAATCAAAAATATGGAATTACAGAAGCGGATTTAACAAGTTCTGAGATTGAATTAGTGCCAGCATTTAAAGCAAGAAGTTTAGGATTTGATGGAAGTATGGTTGCTGCTTATGGCCAAGATGATAAAGTTTGCGCATATACTTCACTTCATGCAATGATGGAATTAGAAAATGTTAAAAATACAGCAGTATGTATTTTATCAGATAAAGAAGAAATAGGAAGTATGGGAAATACAGGGATGGAATCACATATGTTTGACTTCTTTATTTCTGAGATATTAAATAAATTAGGTGTAAACAGACCAAATTTATTAGATAAAGTATTTTGTTTTTCAAAAATGTTATCATCTGATGTAGATGCAGGATTTGATCCTATTTATGCTTCTGTTTCAGACAAACATAATGCTGGATTTTTGGGAAAAGGAATTAGCTTAAATAAATATACAGGTGCAAGAGGAAAATCAGGAGCATCTGATGCAAATGCAGAGTATGTAGCATGGGTAAGAAATATTTTAGAAAGAAATGATATTAAATATCAAATAGCAGAATTAGGAAAAGTCGATATTGGCGGTGGAGGAACTATTGCATATATTATAGCTAATAAAGGAGCAGATGTAATAGATTGTGGAGTTCCAGTTCTTTCTATGCATGCACCATATGAAGTTACAAGTAAATATGATATTTATTCTGCATATAAAACTTATAAAGCATTTTGGGAAGAATAATATAAAAATAGTAAAAACCAACTCGGTAGAGTTGGTTTTTACATATCATTTAATAAATCTATAACTGAAGTAATAAATACTTTTTTCTCTTCTGATAAAGAACAGATTTTTTCAGTTAATTCAATATTTTTCTTTGTTTGAGAGTCTGTAATAAATTCTTTATACAATGTATTAGGAGTAATTTTTAGAATATTCATATATTTAATTAGAGTTTGAGTTTTAATTCCATTATTACCATTTTCAATTCTAGATATATATTTTAAAGAAATACCCAATTGCTCAGCTAGCTGTTCTTGAGTAAGTCCAGATTTTTTGCGAAATTTTCTTAATATTTTACCGAAAATTTTATCTATATCTGATTTTGAAATAGAGTCCATTTTCATACCTCCATAATAAATATTAGTATTAGTAACAGTATAACAACTGCAATAAAAATGTTGAACACAGTAATACTGTGAACAAAAAGATGGTAAATTTTTCTAAAAAAGATAAAAAAACTTGAATTAACAAGTAAAATATGATACTATCATTAAAAACTTGGTATCACTATTAGTTATACCCGCAAAAGGAAGAAAATATAGATATAAAAAAAGAAGGTATGAAAGAAATGATAAAAGATGAAGAATATATATGCTTTTTAAAAAGGGTGATTGCTTGTGTTAGCAATGGAGATTATTATTCAGTAAAAGAATTATCACAGTTAGAGTTGGAAAAAATGGAAAAAAAGCAAAAGACAAATAAAAGGAGAATATTGATAAAAGATTGAAATAAGAGTATACTAAAAGTAATAAAAAATGTATGTATTGTTAAAGTTTAGGAGGAAACAGATGATAAGGAAATTTAAAGAGGAAGATACAACTCGAGTTATGGCACTATGGACAAAGGGAAATTTTGAAGCTCATGATTTTATAGATAAGGATTATTGGTTGTTAAATTATAATGAGGTAAAAGAGAAATATTTAAAAAATGCAGAAACATATGTATATGTAAAAGATAATGAGATTATAGGTTTTATAAGTTTATTAAATGATGGATATATAGGAGCACTTTTTGTGTGTAGAAAATTTCAGAGACAAGGAATTGGAAGAACACTTATTAATTATTGCAAGGATAGACGTGATAACTTAATTTTAAAGGTATATGAAAAAAATGTAAGTGCCACATTATTTTATGTTGCACTTGGATTTGTTAATACAAAAATACAAATAGATGATGAGACAGGAGAAAAGGAATATATAATGAAATGGAATAAGAACAAATAAAAAACACTATACATATTTGTATAGTGTTTTTGGTGAGCCAGGAGGGATTCGAACCCCCGACCCCAGGCTTAGAAGGCCTGTGCTCTATCCAACTGAGCTACTGACCCATATCTAATGGACAATAAATATAATAACACAAAAAAATGAAAGTGTCAACAAAAAACAAAAAATTCAATAAAAAATAAATACTACTTACTATTTATAATCTTATATTTTAATTAAAATATAAGATTATATACAAAAGCAAATACTAACTTTCATGTTAAAAAAGTAGTATAAATTTATAATATATTAAAAAAGCATGTTAACAAAACCAAGTAATCCAAAAATAATAAAAATAATATTAGATAAAATTTCTACAAATTTTGGTTTTAATTTACTTCCTAAAAATCTTCCGAAAAATAGAGCGATAGAATTACTAGCAACCATTCCAAAAATAGAACCAAGAATTAATGAAATCTTATATTTAGGATACTGAACACCAAGACCTAAAGAAGCTAAAAATGTTTTATCTCCTAATTCACCAATTACTATACTAAGAGCAATAATAGCAATATAATTTAATTTTATAAAAGAAATTTTTTGCAAGAGAGATGTTTTAGAGTTAGTATCTACTTTTGTTTTTCTTTTTGGTAAAAAACCAATAATTCCAAAAAGAAGAAAAGAAGAATAAGTTAAAAGTTCTAAATAAAATTGAAATGTTTCATTTTCTAAAGAACCTATTTGACTTCCAAATAAAATTGCTAATCCATGACTAAAGAAAGTGCCTAGGGCAACTCCAAAAAGAATATTTTTAGCCTTATCTTTAGTAGAAAAAGATAAAACTAAAAGTTGAGTTTTGTCACCAAGTTCAGATAAAAATATAAGAATAAAACTAATAAAAAAAGGATAAAGAAATTCCATTAGTTTAAACACCTCACTATGTTATAATGAATATTCATAAATTTTTAAAATATGTCTCAAGCTTACGGCTATTGTGAATTTTTTGTGAATTGCTTTACTTTAGATAAACAAAATGATAAGATATTAAAAATTGATAATTAGAAAAATATTAAAGGAGGAATTTTTTGTGATAGAGGTTAAAAATGTTACAAAAAAGTATGGAAAGTTCATTGCCGTAGATAATATCAGTTTTACTATTAATGAAGGTGAAATTATTGGTTTACTTGGACCAAATGGTGCTGGTAAAAGTACAACAATGAATATGCTTACAGGTTTTATTGAACAAACAGAAGGCGAGATTATTATTGATGGATATAATACATTGAAGAAGCCTAAAAAAGCCAAAAAGGAAATTGGATATATGCCAGAAGGAGTACCACTTTATACAGATTTGACAGTAAAAGAGTTTATAACTTATATGGCAGAGATTAAAAATGTTGATCGAAAAAATAGAAAAGAAAAAGTTCAAGAAATTATAAATAAAACAGGATTAAAAGATGTACAAAAGAAATTAATTAAAAATTTATCAAGAGGATATAAACAAAGAGTAAGTATGGCAGGAGCTTTAATTGGGGATCCTAAAATATTAATTCTTGATGAGCCAACAGTAGGATTAGACCCAAAGCAGATTACGGAAATAAGAAATTTGATTAAAGAATTAGGAAAAACTCATACTGTTATTCTAAGTTCTCATATATTGTCAGAAGTAAGTCAAATATGTAATAAAGTAATTATTATAAATAAAGGAAAAATAGTGGCTATAGATACTCCAGAAAATTTAGAGGCAAAAGTATCAAATAAAAATTGTTTATATGTTACAGTAGAAGATCCTGAAGATAAAATGAATATAATAAAAAATAAAATAAAAGAAATAAAGAAGATAGAATTAGTTGAGAAAAATGAAGATGGAACTAAACAATATATGATTGAATCAGAAGATAATGCAGATTTAAGAAAAATGATTTTTTCAGAGTTAGCTAAAGAAGATATTACAATATTTGAAATGAAAAAAGCAGATACTACTCTAGAGGATGCATTTATGAAATTAATAGAAGGAGGTAATAAATAATGTTTGCAGTTATAAAAAAAGAATTTAAATCTTACTTTTATTCACCAGTAGGGTATGTGTTTATAGGATTATTTTTAATTATGTTTAGCATATTTTTTTATGTAGATGTTTTTCAATATCAAAGTACAAATTTTGAATACATATTTTATTCTGGTGCTACGATATTAACATTTCTTGTTCCAATTCTTACTATGAGAGCAATAGCAGAAGAAAGAAAAACAGGAACAGAACAATTATTACTTACTTCACCACTTAGTATTACAAAAGTAGTATTAGGGAAATTTATTGCAGCAACATTAATTGTTGCTATCACAGAAATTTGTACATTTTTATATTTTGGAATTTTATGTTATTTTGGAACACCACACATTACAACTGCACTTGTTACATTATTAGGATTTTTATTATTAGCTATGAGTTATATTTCATTTGGAATATTAGCATCTAGTATTACAGAAAATCAAATTATTGCAGGGGTAATTACTATAGGATTTTTTATATTAACATGGTTTTTGCCACAATTTAGTAGCATATTTACTAATTTTTCATTAATTAATATGTTTTCTAAATTTCCAACAGGGCAAATTGACATTGCAGATACTGTAACTTTTGTAACATTTACAATTTCATGTATACTTCTTACTATAATTGTTATGCAAAGAAGAAAAAGTGTAAGATAGAAGGAGGAAAAATTAATTGAAAGAGAAAAAAGATAAAAAGACTAAAAAAGTGGTAAAAGAAGAAAAACAAAATAAGTTTATAGAAATTATAAAAAAGAAATGGTTAGTAGATGGATCAAAAACTTTTTTATTAGTTGCTATTATTATAGCTATATTTATTGGTGTTAATATTTTAATGCAAAAGTTAGAATTAACTCCAATTGATTTCAGTCAGGAAAAATTATATACTTTAACTGATGAAAGTAAAGAAAAAGTTAAAAACATAGAAAAGGATGTAAAAATTTATTTTGTGGGTTATTCAGATGATGATTCTAATTTAGATTTAGCAAAACAATATAAAAAAGAAAATGAGAGAATTACAGCAGAGGCTGTAGATACAAATAATAGACCAGATTTAGTAGAAAAATATGGAATCGAAAGTGGAACACAAGGAATTATTGTAGAATGTGGAGATAGATCAAAAGTATTAACAGCAAATGATTTGGTAACTTATGATACTTCAACATATGAAACTATTAGTATTGCTGAAGAAAAATTCACAAGTGCTATTCTTTCAGTAACAAGTGATAAAATACCAACAGTATACTTTTTAGAAGGTTATAGCGATTTTTCATTAAGTAAAAACATGAATTATTTAAATATGTATTTAGGCAATGAAATTAATAAAATTAAAACTTTAGATGTTTTGTCTGTAGGAAAGATTCCAGATGATTGTGATACTTTAGTTATTACAACTCCATCAAAAGACTTTGATGATATAGCAACAAATGCCATTGTAGATTATATAAATTCAGGAAAAAATATTTTATGGTTAAACTCAGCAATGACTACTCAAAAAGATATGACAAATGTAAATAAAATTTTAGCAATGTATGCAGTAAATCCATTTGAAGTAGGAATAATAAGAGAAACTGATAGTAGTAAAATGGTAACAAATTCACCTGATTTAATTATTCCAGAGATACAAAATACTACATTAACTAAAGATTTATATAATTCTAAAGGAGTTATTTTTGTAAATGCTACAAAAATAAATATAAACGAAGATAATTTAGAAACTCAAAATGTTAAAAAGACAGAATTAGCTAAAGCTAGTGAAGGAGCATATTTTAGAACAAACTTTAATAATCAACAAAATGCAGCAGCAGATGGAGAAGAAAAAGGAACATTTACAGTAGGAGCTGAATTAGAAAAGACACTAAAAGAAAAGAACGAAGAAACTGGAGAAAATGCAGTAACTTCAAAACTAGTAATTTTTGGTGAAAATTATTTCATATCAGATTATCAATTAAGTGAAAGTTCACAATATGGAGCAATTCAATTAGCATATAATAAAGATTTAGTATTAAATTCAATTGCTTATTTGGTAGATAGACCAGAAGATATAACAGCAAGAAAAAGTACAGGAACTGTAACATATACAGCAACAGAAGAACAAGATACAATTATAAGAATTATAATATTTGCTGTTCCAATTATAATTATATTAGCTGGAATTATAGTATGGCAAATAAGAAGAAGAAAAAAATAGAATAAATAAAAGAAAACCTCATAAACTATTATGGGGTTTTTTATTATGAAAAATGTTTTAAAAGTAGTATTTGTTATTATAGGAACTTTAATAGGTGCTGGATTTGCATCGGGGCAAGAAGTATATTTATTTTTTTTTTCTTATGGAATGAAAGGATTAATAGGCATCTTAATTTCTAGTATTATAATTGGAGTTGTAATTTATAGTACTTTTAATATTTTAAATAAATATAAAATAAATACGTATAAAGATTTTTTGAATATTCTGATTCCAAAAAATACTAAGTTGAAGATAATTGCTAATTTTATAATTAATATATTTATATTAATTACTTTTTTTATTATGATAGCTGGATTTGGAGCTTATTTTGAACAAGAAATAGGAATAAATAGATTGGTAGGAAGCTTGATTTTAGCAATAATAACTTTTATTGTATTTATGACAAGTATAAAAGGCGTTGTAAAAGTAAATGAATTGATAGTTCCAATATTAATTGGTTTTATATTTATAATAGGAATTATAAGTATAAAAAATATACATATATTAAACTTAGAAAATTATGTTATAAGAACTAATTATACAAATTTTGCTTTAAGTGCTGTTTTATATAGTAGTTATAATAGTATTTTATTAATTCCTGTATTAATAACCTTAAATAATTATGTGAAAAATAAAAAACAGATTTTTTATATATCGTTTATTAGTGCCATAGTTACAATTTTATTGTCTGTAATAATATTTTTATTATTAGTAAGAGTAGATGTTGACATTTCAAAGTTAGAGATGCCTGTTGTTTATGTTGTTTCTAATATGTTTAAAATATTGAGGTATATTTATGGGGTTATTATATTGGGGTCTATTTTTACAACAGCTATTTCTTTAGGAGTTAGCTTTTTGCAAAATACGGCAAAAAATAAGAAAGGTTATACACAGATTTCGATAATAATGTGTATAACTTCTGTGATAATTTCTAAATTTGGATTTTCTAATTTAGTAAGTTTGTTGTATCCTATTTTTGGCTATTTAGGTTTAATCCAAATTTTAAGATTATGTGTTATAAAAATATCGAAAGTTACAGTTCGATAAGAGATGATTATGATGTCCAATCTTTGCCTCCAACTATAACACTTAAATTTTATTTAATGACGTTTGATTGAAATGAAAAATAGAAAATATTTTACAAGAAAATGAGTAATGTTCACGGGCAAAATTATTATTATATGAATTTAAACTTTTCTCAGTTCAATACATAATCTAAGAATTTCTAAAATAATTTAATGGCACCCTTTCACTTAGTCCGAGCTAAAGCTCGACGCGAACATTTTCCATTAAATTATCTAAGAAATTCTAAGATTACTCCAATTACATTCGAAAAGTTTAAATTCATATAATAATAATTTTGAGCTTGAGTGAAAGCGCCTTATTTTCTTGTATTAGATTTTCTTTTTGAATGAAATGAAAAGACATTAAATAAAATTTAAGTGTTATAGTTGGAGGCAAAGATTGGACATCATAATCATCTCTTACTGAACTGTAACTTTTGAAACTTAAAAAATTCGTAAAAACCTTGAAAAAAACATGAAAAACTGATATAACTTAACTAATAAAAACCAAGGAGAAAATATAAAATGAAAGATATTTGGATAGACGCAACTAATAAGGAAAAGAAAGTTAATAAGAAAAAAATAGTTATTTTAACGATAATTATAGTATTTATTGTAATAGCAATTATAACAATTGGGCTATATAGTACTAATGACAAGGCAAGAGAATGGATTGATAAAAATATATTTAGAAAAGAAGTATTACAAGATAAAGTAGCAACAATAGATTTAAAAGAGAATCAAGATTCTAATATTTATGCTTTTAATAAATATATAGGTATTTTAAATAAAACTAAATTTTCAATTTATAATAGTACAGGAAGTCAGGAAAAGACACTTGATTTACAAATTTCAAATCCTATTTGGGGTTCAGCAAATAGATTTTTAGCAATAGCAGAAAACAAAGGGAAAAAAGTCTATTTAATTTCAGATAAAGACATAGCTTGGGAAGCGGAAGTGGAAGGAAACATTTCACAAGTACATGTTAATAAAAATGGATATGTAGCAGTAGTAATAGTAGATACAAGTTATAAAACAGTTATAAAAACATATAATCCTCAAGGAAAAGAATTGTTTAATACATATCTATCATCAACAAGAGCAGTAGATGTTAGCATCTCAAATGATAATAAGTATTTAGCAATTGCAGAAGTTGACACATCAGGTACTATGATACAATCTAGTATAAAAGTTATATCAATAGATAAGGCAAGTACTGATCCTACTAATTCATTAGAAAATACATATAAGGGAGAAGAAAATAAGCTAATAACTAATATAAAATATCAAAATAAAAATAAGCTAGTTTGTATGTATACAGACTCTATACATCAAATAGAGAACGGAGAAGATATAACACTAATAGATAATCAAAATAAAAAAGTAATATTTCAATCAGTAAATTTAGTAAATAGAGCATGTTCAATTGAAGAAAAATCTTCGGGATTATTTACAGCAGATTCTTTAGTAAATATAGTGAATATTGAAAATCATGAAATAAAGCAATATACAGCAAGTTCTGTTACTAAAGAATTATATACATATGGAAATATTATAGCAATTAATTTAGGAACAGAAGTAGAGTTCATTAGTACAGATGGATGGCTTGTAAAGAGATATGTGGCAAATCAAGAAATTACTAATATTGTTGTTTCAGATAGTATAGCCGGAATTATCTATAGAGATAAAATTGAAATTATAAACTTATAAAAGGGGATAAATTATGGGAATTGTAATTGATATAATAATTATATTATTTATATTAGCTTCAGCGTTTTTTGGCTATAAAAAGGGATTAATTTCATTGGCAATAAATATATTAGCATTTATAATTGCAATGGTTGTAACATTATTATTATATAAACCAATTGGTAATATAATAATTAATAATACTACAGTAGATGAAAAGTTACAACAAATGATACAAACCAAAATAGAAGAGTTTATGAAAAATGATGATAGTAAAGATAGTTCAAGTAAACTTATAGAAAGTGCAAAAAATGGACTTTTACCAGATACATCTAAAAGTTTATCAATAAATATTATATATGGAATAACATTAATAGTGTTATTTATAATAATTAAAATTTGTTTATTACTAGTTAATTCGTTAGCTAATCAAGTAGCAAAATTTCCAATTATAAAACAGTTTAATGAAATAGGAGGAGTTTTGTACGGATTATTAAGAGGAATTATTATTACTTATGTGATTTTAATGGTAATACAATTAGTAGTAATACTTAATCCAAATGGAGCACTTGATAATGCTATGCAAGAATCGTATTTAGCAAAGACAATGAGTACTTATAATATATTAAATGTGTTTTTTAAAACATAATATTTTCTAAAAAATACTATAAAATAAGAGATTGGGGTATTAGTTACGACTCAATCTTTTTTTGTTAATGTTGGAGTTTATGTTACTATTAAAAAGTAAATTCAGTAAAGATTATAAGAATGTAAATTATACTGTGTTTATTTATTGTGAATTTTTTGTAAAATTATTGCGTTTTATATATAAGTTTGTTATACTTATAACATAAAATTTTAGGAGTGAGCAATTTTGAAAAAAAGTAAGTCTAACAAAAGAGAAAAAAAAGGAACAACAAATAAGAAAAAAGTATGGAAAAAAGTTTTGCTTATAATGTTATTTATTATATTAATAGCAGGAAGTGTATTTGCATATAAAGTTTGCAAAAATGGAGGCGGAATGTCTGGAATGTTAGCAACAGTGGTAGGACATGATGAAAATACCAAGAAAAATTTAGGGGAATTTAAATGCTTAATATTAGGTATTAGTACAGATCAAGAAAATGTAGATTTAACTGATACTATTATGGTTGCTTCGTATAATCCAAATACTCAAAAAGCTACATTATTATCTATTCCAAGGGATACATATACTGGAAAAACCCCAGCTAAAGCAACAGCTTATGAAAAAATAAATGCATTGTATAGTAGAAAACATAGACCAGATGAAACTTTAGAAGCAGTAAATGAAATAACAGGTTTAGATATTAAATATTATGTAGTAGTAAAAACAGAAGCTTTAATTAAATTAGTAGATGTAATTGGAGGTATTACATTTGATGTTCCAATTGATATGAATTATGATGATACATCACAGAATTTACACATTCATTTAAAAGCAGGAGAACAAAAATTAGATGGAGACAAAGCAGAACAGTTAGTAAGGTTTAGACATAATAATGATGATACTTCATATCCAGAGGAATATGGTGACAATGACACAGGAAGAATGAGAACACAAAGAGAATTTATTATGCAAGTTATAAAACAAACAGCAAAACCAGAAAATATATTTAAAATTGGAGAAATTTTAGAAGTTGCAAAAGAATATGTAATAACTAATATAGACTTTGAAGTTGCAAAAGATTATGTCCCATATGCAGTAGAGTTTAATACAGATGATTTATTAACAGCTAGTTTACCAGGAATCAATACTAATAAAAATACATCTGGAACATGGGTATTTACACATGATAAAAAAGCAACACAAGCATTAATACAGGAATTATTTTATGATAGAGATAATACAGAAGAGTTAACTGAAAATGCAGAAACTACAACAAATAATGTGACTTCAAATACTTCAACTAATAGTACTATTAATAATACAGTAACATCAAATAAAAAAAGTGATATTAAAATAGAAATATTAAATGGAAGCGGAGATAGTAAAAAACTACAAAAGGCAGTAAGTGAACTAGAAGGAGCAGGTTATAAAGTTACTAGAACTGGAACTACTAATTCAACTTCTAAAACAACTATTATAGATAAAAAAGATGTAAGCAATACTTTATTACAAAATATGAAAGAAGTATTAGGTACAGGGGTTATACAAAATAGTCAATCAAGTTCAAGCAAAGTAGATGTAACGATTATTATAGGAAAAGATTATTAACAATCAATATACTATTATAGAAAAGATAAGATAACAATTTGAAATACTTATCTTTTCTATAATAAATTTAATTCAATCAAATTTATTTCAAGTAAAATTCTTACTAAAATTCAAATTAATAAATATTAGTTATAAAGCACATAATGTGGTGATTATATAAAAAAACCAAAGAAAAAATATAAGATTAATATAAATTATATGGTTTGCTAAATTATTCTGAGGAAGGAGAGATACATATAAGAATAAATGATTTCAATAAAAAAAATAAAATTCTATTAATAGTAATTGTAGCAATTGTTGCAATAATTAGTTACTATTTTATTTTTGATAGAAAAGAAGAGTGGTTAAACAATCAAGAACAAAATTTAGAAATAAAAGAAGAGATTAAAACAAATGATCAAATTGAAAATAATTCTAATGAACAACAACTAGAAAAAAACGAAAATATAATTGTTCATGTTAGCGGAGCCGTAAATAAAGAGGGAATTGTAGAATTGAAAAATAATTCCAGAATTATAGATGCTATAGATAAAGCTGGGGGATTAAAAGATGAAGCAGATATTACAAATATAAATTTAGCATATATAATAGAAGATGGGATGAAAATTCATATACCAAGTAAAGAAGAAAAAGAGTCAACTATAATTGTAGAAAGTAATATAGATTCTGGAACAGTAGAACAAAGTAATGAGATAAAAAGTAATAATAATAAAAAGTTAAAGATAAATATAAATACAGCTACTAAAACGGATTTAGAAACTTTACCTGGAATTGGAGAATCAACAGCTTTAAAAATAATAGAATACAGAAAGGAGAAAGGAAAGTTTAAATTAATAGAAGATATAAAACAGGTAAATGGCATTGGAGAAAATAAATTTAATAAGATAAAGGAACTAATTACAGTATAAAATAGTAAATAAAATGGCATGTAATCAAATTGTAATAAAAATAAAATATTAAAGAATGTGGTGTTTATATTTTAAATATCCGCAAGTAGTTTTCTAGTAATGCATTGTAACATTCTTGAACTAAGAAATAGCTACTATTGAAACTAAAATAATAATGTAGTAAATTTAAATTAGTGATTAATAAACATTAAAGGGGATATTATTATGAAAATTAGGAAATTTTTGAAAGTATTAAATTTTTTATTTATTATTTTGGCGGCAGAAGTAATAATTGGACTAGTATGTATAACAAATAAGATAAAAGATGCTAAGTATGAAGAAGATAAAACTTGTATTACTCAAATAGCAATTAATCCAATTGAGAAAAGATTGGCGAGGTCACAAGCTCCATCTGATCAAGTTACAAGAATTACTTCATCAAGTAGATTAATATTAGAGCGTATAGTAAAGACTATGGAGAATACTGGATATGGAAAAGGATATTGGACTCAATGTAAAAATGCAGTAAGGACGCCAACACCTACTTCAGGAGGATTATATTATATAGACATACCATCATTTTATTTTAACGAAGACGTTGGAGGAGCATGGAATTCAACATATGTATATTATTGTAAAGAGATAACAGAATTTGATTTTTCAGGATTAAATATAGGAGGAATAACTACATTACCTGACTTTTCAAAATGGCCTAATTTAAGAAGATTAAATTTTTCTAATTGTAAAATATCTGAAACAAGTGGATTTATGACTTCTTCTGGAAGGAAAGCTTTAAGAAAGATTACATATATAGATTTAAGTAAAAATAATATTGAAAGCATAAATGCTGGTATTGTACATGATGCTAGATATAATTTACAACACCAAATAATAACTAAATATTTAGGAACAATAAAAAGTGGAAATACAGGAAATAGTACATTGCCAGATATCTTTGTGAAATCATATGGTAATATAGTAGCACCTACTTATTATAAGGAGAATATTGTCAAGATATCTGGAAAAAAAGTTACAGTTAAAAGTAAAGGAAAAGAACAAGAAAAAGCAATGGTTCGAATACCAGGTACGTCAAGTTCACCATTTAAAGGATCATATGTAATGTTTAATTGGTCAGGAATCAAAGCAAGTACTAATCCAAATAATAACAACAACAATAATAACAATAATAATCAAATTTATTATAATATATCTCTATCATATAAATCAAGCACTACCAGTGGGTGGGAACAAATAAAATATATTGAAATTTATCCAACTTCAGGGGAAAATGTTAATTACAATAATGCTAAAGTTTATGTAAATGGAAATTATGTAGGAAATAATACAGTAAAGTATCCAGTAACTAAAAATGGAAAATATACTATAAAGATAACATATCCAGGATTAAGAGATATAATTCTGAACCAAGAAGTTAAAGGAATAGATAGAGAACATCCAACTTTTACTACTAATTATAAAAGTGAAACAGGTAAAAATATAAAGTATTTAACAGTATATGCTAAAGATAATGTTGCTATAAAAAATATATCAGTAAATGGAACTAATATATATAGTTGTAATAAAAAAGATTATTATTGTGCATATTCAGCAACATATAAAATTTCTAAATCTGGAAAATATACAATTAAAGTTGAAGATTTAGCAGGAAATTGGAGAAAGATAGAAGAGAATGTTAATGTAGACACTACTCCACCTAAAATACAAAGTTTACAAATAAAGAAAAATGATAAGATTTATGATAAAGATAAATGTGCAGTAAAAGTAGGAGACAAATTGATATTAAATCTTAAAGCACATGAAGAAGTTTCAAAATATAGTGGAATAAAAATTAATGGAACAGATTTAAAAACTGGTACAATAAATGTAGGAAATAAAACCAATTTCTCTATAGAAATTCCAATAACAGATAAATTTGGAACAGGGACTTTATATGGAGATTATGTAATAGAAATATATGGACTATCAGATAAATGGGGAAATGCTACAAGTTATACTATAAAAAATAAAGTTTATTTCGATAGTAGTTATCCTGAAATAAGTGAAATAAATATAACAGGAGGAAAATTGTCATCTGATAAACAAAAAATGACAATATACCAAAATCAAAAAATAGTAATAGATTTAACAACAGAAGAGAAACTTGGAAATAATCCAGAAATATATGTATGTGGACACAAAACGACTTTTGCTAGATTAAAAAATAAAAATAAAAATAAAAAAGATAAAAGTGAAATATATCATTATTATGCATACTTAGATTCAAATTATATACTACAAACAGCTAATGCATTTGGTTATGTAGATAAATGTATACCAATAGAGATAAAGAATTATAAAAATTTGTCAGGAAACTTGGGAGATGACATTATTATAGATGAAAGTAATAAATCTTCAAATGGAATTTATTTATATTACGGAAATAGTGAAGCAAATAAGTTATATTTCGCAAGTGCTGTAGATATTTCAACTTATTCAGAAACAGGAGATGGATATACTTGGTTAACAAAAGTTGGAGATAAGAATTATAAAAATTATAAGCAGTTTAGAGGTTCATATGCTGAAAAATCATATTGGGGAGGTACAATACATCAGTATGGGTGTGGACCAACATCTGTTGCAATTGTACTTAGTGGATTAGGAATAGATAAAAATCCAGGAGATGTAGCTAATAGTATAAAAGAGGGAACGTCCCCTTCATCATTAAAAACAGCTTTTGAAAATTTTGGAGTAACAGTTGAACTAAAATATAATACTTCAACAGAAACTACTATTAAAAATATAAGGAATAATTTAGAAAAAGGTATGCCTGTGCTTGTTGGAGTTAGTCCAGGGCCTGATTCTAAATATACTACAATAGGTCATTGGTTAGTTCTTTTAAGTATAAGTGGAGATACTGTAACAATTTCAAATGCTGGTAGGGATAGTGAAAGCGGAACAGAAACAGACAATATAAATACTTTAGTAGAAAAGTATATGGAAGGAAATGGATATATATTAGTAAAATCTGCCAAAACAGATAGTGCGACGAATGTAAAGAATGAGGCTATAGCAGGAGATATAAATCAAGATGGATATATTAATGAATACGACTATTTGTTATTACAAAGATATTTATCTAAATTACAAGAACTTACAGATGATCAAAAAAAATATGCTAATGTTGATGGAAATGAATCTATTGATGCTAATGATTTAACAGCTTTAAAAGTTATTATAAATAAAAGAGTAAATTCATTACAAATAGGAAGTTCAGAAACATTTAAGGTATATGACAATGAAAATAAATTAGTTTCAGGTGATAATTTAAAATTATCTGTTACTGAAGGAGAAGAATTTATAAATGTTACCGAAAATGAAGATGGTATTTCAATTAAATCAAAAAATGAACTATCAGCTTTAAATGGTAGTGTGGTAATAAAAGCAACATATCTAAATGAAAAGAATGAAGAGGAAAAAGCAGGAGAAATAAAATTAAAGATAATAGATAAAAATAATGTTACTACAGGATTTGAAGTAATTACTGGGAAAAAAGTAAATAAGAATATTTTAGGAGATGTTAATAAAGATGGGTTTATTACAGAGGTAGATTCATTTGATGTACAAAGAGCAATAGTAAATTTGATTCAACTTACAGAAGAAGGAAAAGAAAGAGGAGATATTAATAAAGACGGTGTACTAACCGTATCTGATGCCACAGATATTCAAAAAATGTGTGTTAATAATTATAATGGAATGTATAAAAATGATGTTTTTACATTAAAGTTTAATAGTTTTGAAGATAATAATTATGAAGACATTAAAGACGAAAATATTCAAAATCAAATTAGATGGTATGCTGAAGGGCAAGCAGATATGGTAACTATTACTCCAAATAATGATGGAAGTGCTAATATTAAAGTTAATGAAAATGCTGTAACAGGTAGCAAAATAGTTATATGTTGTAGCATGCTAGATGAGAATAGTGAAGATAATAAATATAAAACAGCTAGATTTAATATTGAAATTATAGATAAAGCATATGTTGAATTAAGTGAAAATACAATAAACTATGATTTGTCTAACTTACCGGATAAATATACATATTTAAAAGTAAACACAAATTTAGATAATAAAGACGCTGAGTGGAAAAGTTCAGATGAAAATATTGTAAAATTAAAAGAGGATAGTTATGGAAATGTAGAAGTTATACCTGTAAAAGAAGGAACTGCAAAGGTAACTGTTACAATCGATGGTATAAGTGATGAATGTGATGTAAAGGTAGAGAAGTCTATTACTAAAATTTATACAAGTAAGCAAGATATTACGCTAAAAGAATCATTAGAAGATGAGGAATATATAATTGCAAATTCAGTATCTAAACTTCTAAAATCAAGTGCAAATAGTCAAGATATAGAAGGAGAAATAGATGCAACAGAAGAACCAATTATTACATCATCAGATGAAGATATTGCAAGAATGTATAAGGATGAAGAGACAGGAGCATATAAAATACTTGCTATTTCAGAGGGAAAAGCAACTATAGAAATAAGTAGCCCAACAAATGAAGATGTTAAAGAGACAATAAAAGTAAATGTAAAGCCATTAAATATACCTACTATTCAAAAAGTTACAATTGATCAAGATGAAGGACAGCAGGAATATAAAAAAGGTGAAAAAATAAGTTTTAAAGTTGTATTTTCAGAAGAAATAAAGGGAGAAGTACCAGAGCTACAATTAGTATTTGGTAATAATTCAAGTGTTGGAATTCCTAAATTTGTTGGAATAGAAGATAATAATACAGCTATTAGATATGAATATGAAGTTCAAGAAGGAGATAATGGAATATTAAAAATATTAGGATTAAATGGTGGAAATTTAACAGATGATACCGGTAAAATGGATACTATATTAACAGTTAATAATGAAGAAGAAGAATTTACTATTGAAGAGACAGAAGAAAATATAGATATAGAAAATGAAACATTGGAAGTTTCATCTAATGATGAATCAGAAGATGAAAGCAAAGAACTAAGTGAAGAATATATTTCTAGCAATACTAAAGCATTTGTAGGAGATGATGTAACAGAGCAAGACGAAATGTCTGATGAATTAACAGGCAATTTAGAAACAGTTCCAAACGGAATAAATTTATTAGTTGGTGAAGTTATAGCAGATACTACAGCGCCAGAGATAACAGTAGTTCCAGAGATAGAGAAAGATAGCTATTATTTAAATAAAGGAGATATTGTAAAAGTTAATATTACTTCAAATGAAGATTTAGCAGAATTGCCAACAGTTACAATGGGAGGACAAGTGGCTACAGTAGAAGGTAGTGGCAAAGAGTATACAGCTAGTTTAGAAATAAATGACAAAATAAAAGAGGGATATCTTGAAATCCAAGTAAGTGGATGTAGAGATTTATCAGGAAATGAAGCAAATTTGACCGTAATGAATGAAGAAAATATGGATGAGCCAATAGTGATTGATTATTCAAAATCAACTATAAAGGCAATTTATATAATGGCAGAAGAAGGAAAAAATTATAAGGCAGGAGATAAAGTTAAAATTAAAGTCGTTTTTGAAGATGAAAATATGAAAAACAGAAATGAGTATATAGCAGCTGAAGAAGTACCTGTATTAAATATTAAATTTGGAAGAAACAAAGCAGAAGGAAATTTAGAAAGCGACTATACTGTAGGAGAATATGTAAATTCTATAATATATACATATACAATATCAGAAAAAGATATTGGCAAAATGACTATTAATAATATAACAGGAAATATAGAAGATGCAGCTGGAAATAAAACAGATTTAAGTAAGATTAATATTTCAAATGTTGTAACTGGACAAATAAATGAAATTGTGAAAGAAAATGAAAGCAATAGTAATAAAAATGAAGGAGTTTTAGAAAAATTACCATTTAAGTTACCATATACAGGTTCAGTAGCATTTTGGATTATAATAGCATCTGTTGGAGTAGGAGCTACAATTGCAGGAGTAAGTTATATAGTGAGAAAAAAACATTATATAAAATAAGCAAAAAATTAAAAAAGAGATTTAAGTTATAATTTTAACTTAAATCTTTTTTTTACTATTTTTTTTATAAATTAAAATAAAACAAATTATAATAAATATAAAAGCAATACTTAAATACAAAATGTAAATTGGTAATTTGGATTTTTCAACGTTATGTTCAGCAATAATATTAGTCGAATAAGTAACTCCTGCTACTGTATATTTTATTTTACCTAAAATAGAGCCTTCTTCAATTGGAGCTGAAATATTATCATTCAATATTATTTCAGGTGAAATTTCAGAAATATCTTGAGAATTAGATATCAGTACAGGAATACTTTCATCTAATAATAGATTCAGACTTTCGGTTTCTTTTGTTGCATTAGAGATGGTTATATTACTTGCAATGTCTCCTTCATTTGCAATAATCTTAATAGAATAATTAGAATATGCAAAGTCATAAATAGCACGAGTATCAGAAAATCGATTATTACTTCCAAGTACAACTCCAATTAATTCTAAATCATCTTTATAAGCAGAAGAAACTAAGCACTCTTTTGCTTGAGAAGTAAATCCTGTTTTTCCAGTAGTTAAATATTTATAATAAGATGAACTATTTGGAATTAAAAGTTCATTTGTAGAATTATATGTTCTAGTGCCATATTTGTTAGTTGATGGGATAGAACAAGAAGCTTGACCAGAGATTTTTCTAAATGTATCGTTCTTGAGGCAATATTTCATAATTATTGCTAAGTCATGAGCAGTTGTATAATGATTTTCATTATGCATACCATAAACATTAGTAAAATGAGAATCAGATAATCCTAATTCATTAATTCTAGTATTCATCATAGAAACGAAACTGTCTGTTGAACCTCCAATAAATTCTGCTAATACGTTAGCTGCGTCATTAGCAGAGTGAACTAATAAAAGTTCTAATAATTGTTCAACTGTAAGTTGTTCACCAATTTGAATATTAGCTATTGAATAACCATCTGGAATAGACATAATAGCATCATAGCTTGCTGTTACTAAATCATCTAAATTTGAATTTTCAATAACAAGAATTGCTGTTAAAATCTTAGTAGTACTAGCAGGGTACATTTTTTTATTTTCGTTTTTACTATATAGGATTTTATTAGTTTTATTGTCAATTACAATAGAAGCATCTGCACTAATTGAAGGTTGATTTACAATATCAGCTGATAGAACATTTCCAAATGGAATTAAAATTAAAAATGTACATAATAATATAATAAATATTTTTTTTATTTTCATTTTTTTATATGATTATTTAATAAACTAAATAAATCATGGACTCCTTTCTATTAAAACAATATAAATAATATATCGTATTTCGACAAAAAATTCAATAAAAATACTTTTAAAAGTACTTTTTAGTTGTTATAATATACAAAAAATTATCTAGAGTCAGAGTCATCATAATCTATAATTTCACAAATAGAATCTCCGGAATCTATTGAAGATCCTTTATCTAAAATCTTTTCTAATTCATCGTAAGTATATACTTTACTAAGTTTTTCAACTATTATTTTTCTTTGATTATCTTTGCTATATTCCTTTAAGTCAGATGATAACATAGTTTTAGCAACTCCATAAATTACGCTAGCAGCCCAATGTCCATTCCTTTTATCGTTTGCAAGTGTGTGATTTGCTTTAAAGATTATATTCTTTGTTTCTTTTATTGCATCATCTTTTTTTAAGTAATTACTTAGAACCATTAAATCTTTATATTTGAAGAAGTATGTAGCATTATCAGTAGCATATTTAATGGTTGTATTAGGATTTTTTATATGTTCTTCTTTTTCTTTATAAATTCTTTCTGCAATTATAACACTATTTAAATTTACTTTTCCACTTTCATCCGGAATAATATAAAATTCATAATTATAGAAAGGACTAGTCTCTGATATTTCTACTTTATTTGGTTTACCAGCTTTTAACAAACTAAAAAGGGACTCTCTTTCATTTGGGTCAATCATTAATTTAGGTTTAGAGCTTTTGCTTGAAGTGTTTTTTTCTTCATTAAAATACAAGCTATCATCTCTTTTTATTTTTTGGAGTTTATCACCTATTACTAATACAATATTAGAATATTTTTCTAAATCTTGTAATTGAGTATTATTTATAATATCAAGTGTTTTTTGTTTACTTATAATTGATTTTTGTGATAATTTTAATAAATCATCCTCTCTAATAAGAGCCTTTGAGTATAATTCAAAGATTTCTTCTTCAGGGATCCAACCTTCTTCTAAGAGTTTTAGTCTTTCTTCATAATTAATATTTTCTTCCCATACTAATTGTTTTATATATTCGAAAGGTAAGTTACCGTTTTTTACGAATTTTTTTACATCATTTAATTGAATAATATTTTCTTTATATAAGTCTGTTAAAAAAGTTTCTATTACAGAAGGATCATTCCATTCTATAATAGTATTTAATGTTAATAATCCTTGTTTATAAAATTCTTCTAATTGAGTTATATGTGTATCTATATGTCTTTTGTCATAATTTTCAATCATTTGCTCCATAAAGTTTAGTGAATATTTTTCGGTTTCTTTAGGATTATCATTTAGTAATATTTCTTTATAAAGATCTAAATATCTAGTATAGTTTATTAAATTATTTTCTTCAGATTTATTTTTATTATAATTATCATATAAAGAAATTAGTTCTGAAGCGGAAATTTCATTAGAAAAATTTGAATATTCTTTTAAATTTTTTATATATTCTATATCTATTATATTATCTTTATATAATGATATTATATCATTTGGATAAATAATTTTTTTAGTCATAAAATCTTTCAATAACTCAACAGGGCAATTTTTTTGAAATTTAATATTATTTAATATTTTATCTTTATTCCATTGTAATATTGTAGATACATATTGTAAGTTTTGACTATTTAATTTAGCTATATTTTCTAATTCAGAAGGTGAAAAACAAATCTTTACATATTGAGGATCTAAATCAAATAAAGTAAGTTCTTCTGAATTTATTTTATTTTTATATTCTTCTATTTGTGATTTCTTTATATATGAGTCGTCTGTAAATCTATTTACACAGTTAATTATATCAGTTAATGAATATTCTATGTCTTTAAGATCATAAGAATTTTTTCTATCTTGTAGAGATAAAGTTAATGTTTTATTATTTTTGGTATGTTTTATAATTGTATTTAAAATTTCTTTTATAGCAGGTGCATTTTCTATAGATATGAATTCATTTTCTAGACTTTCCTCAAATCTATATGCACTAATTGCAAGAAGCTTGTCAATATCTACATATTTTATATATTTTTCTAGTAAATTTTTCATATCTGATAATATATCATGAAATTTATTGTTTTCTATTAAATTTTCATATTCATCATAATTTTGTTTTTTTAAATTTTCTATTTCTTTTCTGGTTTTAACATTGTTTTTTAGGATTTGGTTTTCCAAAAGTAAAGTTCTCATATTATCTCCAATTTGTTCATTAGGAAATATATTATTAAAATCTGTTAGTACGATTGATTGTAATAGATATTCAATTCCTACAGTTTCGGTTTTATCAGATTCCATGAAATCTTGGTTTATTTCTTTGAATCTTTTTAGATTAGCGGAACTGTTTATTTTAATACCATCAATTAATTCTTTTGAATCAATTATATTTATGTCATATCTATTGGTATCTGTATTATAGAAATAGAATGCAAAAGATTCATCCATACCTTTACCTATTTTTTTGGCTATATTTAGATTTTGTTCTTGCTTTTGTTTCTGTATTATTAATTCCAGAGTTTCAGAATTATTACTTTTTGATTTATAGGTATTATCTTTTAATATAGAATCTATTAATTGTATATTATCAGAATAATTTTTTACAATTAATAATAATAATTTTTGTTTATTTATTTTGTTTTCGTGTTTAATTAAAAAATCTTTAATTTCTTTATAGTTTAAGTCAGAATTTTTTCTAGTAGAATTAACGAATTCATTAATTGTTTCAACATCATCACAAAAATATAATATATCAGATAAATGCATTAATAAGTCCGTAGAGTCTAAAAGTTCTTTTAAAGTTATTTTATTTAGTTTTTTCATATATTTTCCTCCATATATTTTCCATGGCATATATTATATCATGTTTTATGTTAATTAACAATAGGATTATAAAAAAAAAGCATTTGCTATTGCTAGCAAATGCTTGATATAATTGGTTGCGGGGGGTAGACTCGAACTACCGACCTTTGGGTTATGAGCCCGACCATTTCTTCCAATTTTTATCTTTTAAAATTTTTATATATTCTTACTCTTGCAACCATTTCGAAAGTATTTAATATTTCGATTTTTTATATAAATTTATCAATGTCCCTTTCATGTCCCTTAAACTGTATTTTTAAGGACAGACACTATATTACATTCCCTTTAAAATTTTAGGTACTATTTGCATATTATTGATGGGTTCTAATTTTTCAATTTCAGCTTTATTCGTATCTTCATCATATTCAACATAATAGTCCATTGTTGTACTCGCTAAAGCATGACCTAAATATTGTTTGATTTGATTTACAGGTATGTTTACATCAATGCATCTTGTCGCAAATAAATGCCTTAATTGATAAACACTTAAATGTTTAAAATTATGTCTTTTTAAAATCTTATCAAGTGTATCCCATAAATAATCACTACTTAAAGCATGTCCTAAACTATTCATAAAAATATACTCATCATCTAGCTGTTTTTTATTGGTATATCCTTTTTGTTTCATAACATATAGCATATATGTATGCATTAAATTATTTAACCAATTTTGCAATGGTATGTTTCTATAACTAGATGGTGTTTTCAAGTCTTTTTCTTCATAAGTAGATTCGATTTTTTCAAAATTATCATCATAATAGGTTACTTTTCCATAATTATCTCTTACTTTTACATTAGCATTTTCATAGCTGTAATGTTTCCATTTCATCCCACCATTTTCTCCTGGTCTAACACCTGTATTCATTATAAAAATATAGCATAGTCCATTTGTTTCAGACAATAATATTTCTATTAGTTGTTGTTGCTCTGCTGGTGATATAATAGGTTTCTTCTTCTGTCTTTGCACTTTCGGTGTACGAATTGTTGGAATAGGATTAAATTTTATTATTTTATCAATTTCAGCATCTGTAAAAGCCATATTTAGAATACTTTTTATTTCCTTAATTGTTTTAGGAGAGTATTTTTTGATGCCATTTTTTTCATTTCCCGTTGTTAAATCTGAAAAATATTCTTGAAGAATTAATCTATCTAGCGATTGCATAGGATAGTTACCTAAATAGGGAATAATGTTTGTTTTGATTTTTTCAATGTACCCTTGTAGAGTTCTAGGCTTAACAAATGGTTTTTTATGAATACGAATCCATTTCTTTAGCCACTCTTCTAAAGTTATTTTGTCTTTTTCTACATATTCATTGTCATTTGCTTCTTGTTTTGCTTTTATCATTTCTTGCACTAGAATTCTCTTATCTTTGTTAAATAAAGATATTTGTTTTGATTTGCCATTTGCTTTTATTGTTATTCTTCCTTCATATCCACCATTTTTGGGTCTAATAGAGCCCATTCCTCTGGTGTTTCTTTTTTTCTTTACGGATTGGTTTTGCGATGTTTTTACCATAACTTTGCCTCCATTCAAGATAGAGAACATTAAAAGTAAAAGCACAATATTTAATATTCTCTATTATAGGGCAAAATATAGAGGAAAGCAATGTTATACAAAAAATCTTCCAGAATTTTTATCAAACCATTCCTGTAATTTCTTTTTGTTAATGACAATTCTTCTTTTGAACTTAATGCAAGGAAAATCAGGGTACTTTATTAATTCACTCATTAAGTTTTTACTAATGCCGAGCATGTTAGCTGCTTCACTAACATTTAAACCAATTTTTTCATTAAAATTTTCATTCATTTATATCACTTCCATATATAGATTAGGCACATTTACTATAAACTGCCTTATGGAAGGGCAAATTTTTTTGAAACACTATATTATATTTTTATTAATCTTTTTTCCAATCACTTCCTTTCTCGTATATAATTTTATAACCTTTTTTTGTAAATTTCAATAAGCACGCCTAAAAAAAAATTTTTATTGATATTTAGGCATTTTTAAGCAATTTTAGTATGGCAAAAAATTTTTATTATTAATTTTTTGTATTCATTTTTATTTAAAAAAATAGACTTGTTTGCTTGATTTACAACGAACAAATAAGTCTAATAATAAAAGAAAATGAGTAAAACAGTGTGTGGAGTGTCGCTTTCTTTATGAACGGGGAGATGTATATGTTATTTGAACAAGTTTATGTACTTTTTATTTACATACTAATTGGTAAACTTGCAATGGTAACTGTTGTCGCTATTGCCTTATTTGTAGCTCTAGTTGTTACAATAAGAAGATTAGACAACAAAAAAAACACATCTCTGTCTGGTCATAGAGATGTATTCTATTATAATTAAATTATTAGGATTATCATATAAGCATTTGTTCTGATTTCTAAGTTATTTCGTCTTGAAATATCAATACTATTATTCTCTATCTAGGTATATAATCTAAAGGGGCTACTCTGTTATTATATAATCCTGGATATTGTCTTACTTCAAAATGCAAATGTGGTCCCGTCGAGTTTCCTGTATTTCCTACTCTCATAATTTGTTGTCCCTTTGAAACTCTTTGCCCTTTTGAAACTGCAATTGAGCCTGCTTGTCCATGTGCATATAAAGTAAATAGTCCATTATCATGTTTTATAATAATATAATTTCCATAACTTGTAGTTAATGCTTCTGCTAGGATTACTTCTCCATCTCCAACAGCATATACAGGTAATCCATTTATTCCTGCTGCTCCATAATCTACCGCACCATGATATTGCCCACTTGAATAATACATTCCAGTTGTGACATAACTATTAACTGGTTTTATAAATCCTGCTGAGGATGATCCATTTACATTTACATTAATATTTCCATTGTTAGAGTTATTGTTACTGCTAGTATTATTGCTAGATGCTATAATTGCGGTTATTTTATCATCTATTGACTTATTAGCTTGGTTTAAATCTTCTATTTGTTCTTGTATTTCTTTCTCATCATTTGATAATTTTGCAACATATGTATTTTTTTCTGTTTTTGACTTTTGTAATTCTTCAGATACATTTTGTTTTTGTTCTTTTGATGTGTTCATTTCTTCTTGGCTTACTTCCAAATCATGTTTAGAATTTTCTATATTTTCTTTTTGTTTTTGTATTTCTTCCAATAATTCTTCATCACTTATCACAATTTCAGATACTAAATAATAGTTTGAAATTAAATCAATTAAACTTTCTGAGCCTAATAAAACATCCAAATAAGAAGTTTCACCCGATTCATAAACAGCAACTAATCTTGCTTTTAATAATTCTTCTTTTTTTTCATAATTCTTTTGTGCCTCTTCTATTTCTTTTTGTGAAGTTTGTATTTTATTATCTAATTCTTCGATTTTACTATCTATTTCGCTAATTTGTTTTTGATATTCTGTTATTTGTGAGGTTAACTCATCTACTTGTTTTATTGTATCTGATTTTTCTACTTGAATGTCTTTTAATTCTGATTGTGCTTCATTTATTTTTTTGTTATTTTCAGCTTGCTCATTTTTTAAACTAGTAGTAGATGATGAAGCTAAAACTATGCTATGTAAAGTACAAATCATTATTAATATAATTCCTATAATTTTTATTCTTAATTTTATCATCAGTTTTCCTCCTCCAAAAAAATTAACATTTGTTCAGTATTCTTTATTATATTAACCAATATATATTAAACATCAAGAAAAGTAAAGCATTTTTCTACTTTATTTAATGATGGGGACTAAACAAGTTAGTCCCCAGTATGTGAGAGCATTGAAAATTTATAGTTACTTAATTTTTGATTTTTTCAAAGAGTATTTTTAGTCAGTTCCTGGTCCTTCAGGTGGAACTTCATCTTGATAAAGTATATAACCATATGTTATATTTGCTTTTCTGTATGGTCCAGGTGGATTATACTGACTGCTAATATCCCAATACACTTGGATTCTTTGTCCTTTTTTAGCATTAGGATAATATAAAACGCGATCTATTGTTTCGCCTTCTTTGTATTGAACTCTGTCAAGAACTGCTCCTGTATCATAATCTCTTAATTCTACTGTTACAACAATAGGTGGATACGATGAACTATCTGCACGTGAAAATTGCGTCCAAATAAATAACTTTCCATCATCTCCTATTGTCTTCACAGGTGTAAGATTATCATTTTCAACTACAAAAGAGCCAACTGTTGCCTCTCCTAAATGCCAAACTTCTGTTCCTGACCGTGTTTCAGCAGCATAAGCTGTAGTTGTTCCTAGTATCATACCTAATGCTAGAAAAAGTGATAGAAATGTTGCTTTAAATCTTGTCATCTTCTATACCTCCATTATGAAAAAAATATCTCTCACATACTTGTTATATTAAAATGACACTTGCCATTTTAATATCATATGTTGCACTATGTAATTCATATGCAGTATACATTATACATTATAAAATATTTTGCCATAACGGCACGGAAAAAGTAAAAAAAAGTAAATTTATCCATATAATTTATTTAATATTATATAAACAATTTCTTTTGGCTTTGGCTTAACGACAAAACTATATTTAAAATATTCTTTTAATATTCTCTCTTCGCAATCAAAAAACATTGCATTAATTGCCTGCTTTATATTTCCATAAATAGTATTAACCGATTTATTATATTTTTCTGCCACAATAGGATAAAACTCTTTAGATAAATTATCTACATCCGATTCGTTTGATTTATATATTTGATATATACATTCAGATAAGTATTTTGTTCCCTTATATGTAAAATTAAATTTTAATTTTTTCAATTCTTTGTTTATTTTTGATTTTACATCTGTTTCCATTTCATAATTATTTTCACAGATAATTTTCTCTATACTTTCTTCAATCTCATTAAAATTAAAAGGTTTTAAAAAGCATCTATATATGTAATCACTATTATAAACTTGTCTTATCATAGAATAATCTCCAGAAACAACAATTATGGAACTTCTATATTTTTCTATCTTTTTGTATTCAATTTCTTTAATAACATCTACTCCGTTCATCCCTTTTAATTTTAAATCTAGTATAATAATATCAACTTTTTGTTCTTCTATTATTTCTAATGCTTCTTCTCCAGAATAAACCATACTATATAATTTTAATTCTTTATTTCTTTGAGATAAATAATTAATAATTTGCTTTGATTGATAAAAATTATCTTCTACTACTAGAACATTTGTCATACTCTCACTTCCCCTATAATATAAGAGTCCTTTTATATACTTTTATCTTTCACATTTTTACTTTTTTTTACTTTTTTTACTTTTTTCTGTTCTAGTTATATATATAATTAATATCTATCCTTTTTGAATAGATACAGGTAGAGAGCTAGAAAAATACTACTGATGCATTTTAAGGAGGATATTTTATTATGAAGGTAAAAAATAAAGCAACACGGTTTATTATTAGTTTTGTACTTATGTGTGCAATGATAATAACATCTGCAGTTCCTGCATTTGCAGCTTGTGCCGAAGATTGGTCAAGTTCAACTAAAACCTATGTTGGTTCTATGCACATGACAGATAACAACTTAACGCAGGTAAAAACAATCAAAAGAACAGGTACTTTACACATAGTAGGGCATTTTTATGGAGAAGATGCTCATGCTGCTGTAAGCCCCATTAGATTAACTGCACAAATAAGGTATGCATATGGTGGGGCAATTGGAAATGCTAGTATTACAAAGGATGATAATAGAAGTGGTCTTGTTGACTTTGAGGTTACTTGCCCAGTAAGTTACGGTCAACAAGTCCAAATCTTCTTTGATGCAAGTAGCATCTCAAATCCGCCTGGATATTACAGACGAGCTTTTATTGAATACTGGTACTATATTAGTTAATTAACCATATTCTAGCTTTCTACCAAAAGAAGGAGTTGTATTTCAGCTCCTTCTTGGCTTATTAGTTATACAATGGATTGTTCATTTTTTCAAAAAAGTCTTCTCCTCCAATTATTTCACCTGTGGTTGCATCAATATAATATTTTTTATCCATTTGTTTATTATATTCTAGGCTTGTGCTAAAATTTATATTTTCCGGCTTATTGTGCTTTATTCTCACTATCCATACATTTCGCGTAATATTTTCTGTTTTATATATAGTAGTTTCTTCGTTACTTTCATCTATATTAGCATCATCAATATTATTTTCTAATTTGAAAATATATGTATTCATTTTTCTTATTTCTAATTCAGAGGCTATATCAATAATTTCTAATTGACTTAATTGTTTTTCTTTTTCTATTGAAATGCTTTTTGCATCATCTTCACTAATTTTTATTTCATTATTTTGAAAATTCTCATCTTTATTGATTATTACAGAATCTAATTTTATGATTTTATTGCTTTCATAAAAGTAAATTTTCATACTGTCATAGGGATTATATCTTTCATCATACTTTTTATTAAAACTCGCTACCCATATTTTATATTGCTTTTCTCCATAACAACTGCTTTCTTCTTTACAATAATTTAATTCATATTTTTCGTTATCTAGTTTTAAATTTTCACTTATATATACAGCATCTTCTTTTGCTTCCATTTCAGATATTTGACTTATATCATTATAAATATTATTTAAGTTATTAATTCCAATTAATTTTCCGTTTTTACCATCAATTAAAACATTAAACTTGTTATTGCCTACTATTTTTATATCAAAATAAATTGTATTATTTGAATTTTTAAGTTCTGCTTCTTCAATTTTTAATTCTTCATATCCAAGTGCATTTAATATTTCTAATGATTTTTTCTTTGCCTCTTCAGTTGTAATTAACTTCTCCTGATCCTCTTTTGAGATTTCTTTATTTTCTAATGACTTTTCTATATCGCTATTTTTAACCATCTCTGGTTCTTTCCATATTTTTTGATAGATATTATATCCTGCCAAAACAATTCCGCTGGTTAATATAATTCCTGCACAAGTAGTTGTTAATATTTTTATAAAATGATTACTTTTTCCCTTTTTAATGAACGCTGTATTAATTGCATCAACATACCCACTTGGAATATTTATTTTGCTTTTTAAAATTTGTTTGATTTTTTCCTCACTTGACTCTTTCATCAACAAATTCTCCTCCTATATCTTCTTTTATTTTCTTTCTTGCCCTATGCAAACAAGTATTTATTGTGTTTTCGTTCATTTTAGTTATTTCTTTAATTTCCTTTACTGAATATTCTTCCATGTAATATAATGTTAATATTATTCTTTCTTTATAATTTAGATTCTTTAATAAAGAGTAAAAACTTAAATCGTTTTCTACATCTTTATATCCATTTAGAATAATATATTTTTCTAAATTATATTCGTCTATGGAAATGTCCTTTTTGTATTTTCTTCTATATATTCTATTGCATTTATTAATCAATATTTTAATTATCCATTGCTTTATTTTACTTACATCCTTTATCTTTTTTATAGATTTATATGCTTCAATCATTGTTTCTTGAATGGCATCTTCTATATCTGCTTCATTTGTAATTCTAGTTTTTGCTATCTTGTATAAATCTTCTTTTAATATTAACACTATTTGTGTAAAAGCTTCTTTATCTCCTTTCTTAGCCTTTACCACTAATTCTTCCATTTATTTTCCCCTTCCTATGTCTTGTAATAATAAAATCTGTAACTAACATTTATTTTTCTATTTATATGAGTCCATTAACTTTATATATCCTTTCAAAGTTTATAATATTTTTTAAAATAGTTCCATATAATAGCAAAAAGATTGTAATATTTAAATTTTCATTACCAGCATTCTTCAATTTTACCATCTCTATTTTTAACTTTTTTTATGTATAATCAACATTAAAATCACAATTTAAAAATCTTTATAATTTGATATATGTTTTCCAAATTATAGCCGAGTGGCACTAAATCTCGAAACACTCTGCTTATAATGTAATCTAAGTTATTACTCTCCAACTAACAACAATAATATCTTCACTCTTTATCAATATATTTTTCAAAATCCACCATACAATAGTTAGCATCAGGTAGTTCTTTTCGTAATTTTGTTTCCAGTTCTGCATCACAAATAATATATGTTCTTTTAGTGGAATTCTCATTTATAAAATATCTAAATCTGTTAATCTTTTCAGTATCTATAAAGTAAAAAGTATTAATAAATTTATCTTTATTATTTGAATATTCACAAAAGCTATATTCAGATAAATGAACATTACTATAATACTTATCTATTAATTCTTTCCATCTCATACTATGTAAATATTTTAATTTTTCTCTATTAATATCATTATCTTCAATTACTAATATTTGATTCTTCCCAAAGGCAAAATAACTGAAATCTATTCTGTTTATATCATTTACTAAAATAATAATATTGCTATATTTCATTTCTTTTTGTATATCAAAGGCTACAGATTCAATATATCTATTGTCATGTTCTTTAAAAATTTGATAAGCCAAGTATTCAAATCCATTTATATTAAATATTCCTATAAATCTTCTACCTGTTGTCGTAAGTATTGTTTTATCTTTTATTGCAAATGATGGTATAAAATCAACTGTATTACAATTATAATAAAAAGTAGCTATGTTACTTAATTTTAATAGTCTTTCTCTATATTTTTGGTTTTTATTCAATTTGTTGTACTCAAAATTTAATAGTTTTACATATTGAATTCCTGATTTTCCTAATACCAGTATCCACTTAATTTTTCTTAAAAAATTTTTATCTATTAGATTTTTAATTCTATTTCTATAATATCTACTACTACTAAAAAAATATTTTGCACTATTTACATTTAAACATTGATATTTTGCAATAAATTTTATTAAAGAAATCTCCTCTTTATCTTTCAAAAAATAATTCAAAATTATCATCACCTCCAATACGAACTAAAAGTTTATCAATAAATTGTCCTTTTGGTAGGTATGCCATATCTTCCGATATTGCAACCTACCTCCACTTCAAAAAACATGTAATAAAAATTATAAAACACTTGAAATATATGCATTTCATTGTACTCTAAAATATGCCAAATTTCTTCTTGAAAAAAAGCTAATTTTGCCATACTTTTTGTTACTGTAAAACTTATATTTTTTTATAGTTTGTACTACTATTTATGATAGATTTTTTGTAATAATTTAATAAGGTATCTGGTTTATTATCCACTGCTAAAAAATATAAATTTATTAAATATTCTCTACTTACATTTTGCAATAAAAATTGAAAATTACTATTATACAAATCATATAAAACATATATAACATTTTTTACCATATTAATTTTATCTTCTTTCATATATTGAAGCATATAAGGTTTATAATTAAATTCTAACCTATCAATTATTGCTAAAAATTCTTCTGGAATTTCGTTGCTATTATTTATAATTAAATGAAATAAATCATCTATATTATATTTTATATTATTATCTTTAACATTTTTGTTAATACCCTCTATACTTTTTTGTATATAGGGGTATTGATTTTTTTGATAATAGGGGATATCTACAATGTAAATATTTCTTGATACTATTTCTTTATTTTCATTTCTTATAACTTCTGTTTTTATATATCCAAGCTGTTGCAAATGTGAAATCCATCTGCTAACTGAGACGGCTGTTACATTATATAAATCTGCAAAGTATTTATTTTGAGCATAACAATAACCATTTTTATTGGATAATGCTGTAATTTCTCCATATAATAATTTTTCTGTATATTTTAGATTAGTGTCATACCTAACTGTTGCAGGTATTATTGCATAATAATTTGGTTGTTCTTTTTTACTCATATTATGCACCTCCAAATCTTTAAATTTTGCTGAAGGGCAAATCTATAGAGTATGAAAGTGTTTATAGAATACAAAAAAGAGACCTTACTTTTTATAGTAAAATCTCTGTATTAAAATTACATTTAAAGGGATATCCCTTTAAGTAAAAACTCTCGAATTGGTTGCGGAGGGTAGACTCGAACTACCGACCTTTGGGTTATGAGCCCAACGAGCTGCCAACTGCTCCACCCCGCGATATAACAATTATTATTATAAGGCTAAACCTGTACTTTGTCAATACATTTTATTAAATTATTAAAGAATTTAGTGTTGTAGGGTCATATAATATATTATATTCTAATAAAAAAGATTTATTACAAAATTTTAGTTTTTAATGTTATTTAAAATATTTTTGTTATGTGTAAAATCAATTAACCATTTATTTAAAGCTTTTTGATTTTTAAATATTAATATTTTATCAGGAGAAATATCTTTTAAATTTTCTAAAAGCAAAGGACGTTTTTTTCTATTATATGTAGCAACATATTTTATAAAAGTAAAATTTAATCGTTCTTTGCAACCAGGGATTTCAGGACGTTCCTTATTGAATGTTGTTATTATTCTTTTAAAAACACCTTTTAATTGAGAAAAAGTAGAGTAATCTAGCCAAATAATTAAGTCAGCTTTATTAAATCTTTCTTTGATAGTATTGTTATAGTTTCCATCAATTATCCATTTCTCTTCAGAAGATTTAGCAGATATAATTTTGTCTCTTTCATTTTTATCAAGTTCAACCCAATTTGGTTTATAGTTTAGACTGTCTAAATGAATGGCAGGTAAATTAAGTTCTTTAGATAAAATATTACATAAAGTACTTTTCCCACTACCAGATCCTCCAACAATAGAAATTCGATTATACATATAAGACCTCCATATAATTATTAAAATAAGTTTTTAGTAAAGTAATAATTTAATATTTATTATATTAGAAAAAAATTTATTGTCAATATTTTATTATAATAAATGATTAAATCAAGAGGAAGTTTCTACTGTTATACTATGTTCTCCTCTTTCTATCCTTCAATAATAAGCTCTACTTATTTGACATTCTTCTGCGAAATCATTCTGTGTGTACCCTTGTTCTTCCCTATATTTTCTAATATTTAGACCTATTTTTTCATTTATATTCATAAATTTCTCCTTTTTAACATAGCGTTTACTTCAATAGAAATTAATTATAAAATGCAAAAAGAATGACAATGGATATTGTGTATTCTAATAAAAAATCACTTATATGTGAAAAGGAGGAAAAATGAAAGTTTTAAATTTTAAAACAAAATCTTTTGGGAAAATTCCAAATCCATTTTACAATTTAAACAACTATATGGATAATTCAGAAATGTATATAATGATTTGTGATATAAAAGACAATCCCAAAGATATTCCAATGGAAACTAATCCAAGGGAACAAAAACTTACTACAGCAGTTGCAAAAAAATAAGGGCATCATTACTTAATGGAAAGAGTAACAATTTCTATTTGTTAAATAGGGGATTAACGATTTCTGCTAAATCAGTAAAATATGACAATAAAAACGATTTAGTCACAATTGGATTTCAGGATGATGAAGTGCATGGAGATATTGATGTAACAGATATAGTATCAATATTAAACTTATTTAATATTGATAAGTATCCTGATAAAAATGAAAATCCAATAATTTCATAAACAGGAAAAGGACAATGCATTAAAAATCATATAAATATTCATAAGGAATTAGGAAATTCTATGCAAAATCCATATGCAAAAATGAAGTATATAATTCCAGATATTTTCAAACTGTAGAATCACTTAGAAAAGAATATGAGAAAATTTTATAGTAATGGTGTATCAAATAAAAAATATGGTGCAATAACAGGAGTTACTGCTAGAAAAGATGGAAAAGAAGCTTTTTATGTAGGTATGAAAGATTATAAGCATTTGCTAGATTTTAGCATTTGCTTTTTTCTTGATCTTTTGGGTTAATTTGACTAAAAAATGAATATAAATGTATTGGTTTTGTACACAGGGAGTGGTATAATTGTGGAAAATGATAGGGAGAATTTAAAAAATGAAAATAATAACGTTATGTGGAAGTTTAAAATTCAAAAAAGAGATGATGGAAATTGCAGAAAAAATGGCTTTATTAGGTAATTGTATTCTGACACCTATTTATCCAATTATAGAGAATGTTGAAAGAACAAAAGAACAATTAGCGAAACTAAAAGAGGAACATTTTAAAAGAATAGAATTATCTGATGCTATTTTAGTTGTGAATGTAAATAATTATATTGGAGATAGCACAAGTTTAGAAATTGAATATGCGAAAAAATTAGAAAAGGAAGTCATATATTATACAGAATTATTAAGAAAAAATTAGTTAAACATATTAACTTTTAATATGAGAAATGGAGTTATTGAAGATGGAAAATACTATAATCTATTTAATTAGACATGCTGAAACTGTTGTTGAAAATGGAATTAGAAATACAAATGAAGAAACTCAAATAATTAACGAAAAAGAAATATTGTCTGTATATGGTGAAGAGCAATCAAAGAAATTAAGCGAAAATACTGAGTTAAAGAATATTGACGTTATTTGGTCAAGTAGTTATACAAGGGCAAAAGCAACTGCAAAATATATTGCTAATACTAATAATTTACCTATTAATTTAGATAGTAACTTAAATGAAAGAAAATTAGGAAATTTAAAAGAATTAGGAAAATTTATGAAAGACAAAAGTACAAGAGATCCATCTCAAGAACAATTATTAGACAGAAATTATAAGACTTCTGATGGTGAAAGTGCAGAAGATACAAGAAAAAGAATGAATATTTTTTTTAATAGAATACTCAAAGAGTATGAAGGAAATAAAATTGCTGTTGTAAGTCATCGGGGGAGCGATAAAATTTTTTTTATTAAATTGGTGTGAAGTAAATGAAGATGTTAAATTAGTATACAATAATACTATTTTGAATATAACATCTCCTTGTTTGTTAAAAATGATTTTTAGAAAAAATAAATTAGTAAGTTTGGAGCAAATAAAATAATTAAAAAATAACATCTAAAATTAAGAATTTTGATAATAAAGGGGATATATTAGGACAAGAGTCAATTAATTGTGATATTTTATAGAGGATGCGAAGGATTCATTAAAAGTAATAGGATATCAAAAAAATAAATAATTGGACATACCGATTTATATATATAATCGTTTTGTTAAAAAGGAGGAAATAGAATTGAATAAGATATTAAGTGAAACTAATAAAGAAAGAGAGAAATCTTGTGGATGTATCATAATAAATAAAAATAAAGTGTTATTAATTAAACAAACCAAAGGGCATTGGGGATTTCCGAAAGGACATGTCGAAAAAGATGAAACAGAAATTGAAACTGCGATTAGAGAGGTAAAAGAAGAAACAAATTTAGATGTAGAAATTGAAGCTAATAAAAGATATACAATGGAATATGTAACAGATAAAGGAACATTGAAACAAGTGGTCCTATTTATTGCAAAATGTACAGGTGGAGAGATAAAAGCACAGGAATGTGAAGTGAATGATATAAAATGGTTGGATTTTGATGAGGCAATGCAAACAATTACATATGATAATACTAGGGAATTGTTTAAGAAAATACTTAAGGAGAGAATATGAAAGTATTAACAATAAAACAACCTTGGGCAACACTAATAATGCAAGGAGATAAAAGATTTGAATTTAGAAGTTGGCAAACTAAATATAGAGGAGATTTATTAATACATGCAGGAAAAGGAATAGATAAAGAGGCAATGAAAGGATTAGCAAAATATATTCCAGAAGATTTGCCAGCAGGAAAAATATTAGGAAAAGTAACATTAGTAGATTGTGTGAAAATGTCACCAGAATTTAAAGCGATGTTATTAAAAGAAAATGCAGATATATACACAGATAGTTCTTTTAAAGAAAATTATGGTTGGCAACTGGAAAATGTAGAAGTATTTGATGAACCAATAGAAGCAAAAGGAAAATTGAGTTTGTGGGAGTATAACATATGAAAAAAATAGAGAAATATTATGAAAGTACAGCAGATGCAAATCCTAATTATATTGTTAAAAAATTTATTGAATTAAAGATT